>Ga0116180_1000435_pt1 | contig 39541 bp, 40 predicted proteins | sample AD_UKC073_MetaG_FD_89804 | JGI IMG/M metagenome (GOLD analysis project Ga0116180, IMG submission 89804) | Active sludge microbial communities of municipal wastewater-treating anaerobic digesters from USA - AD_UKC073_MetaG | ecosystem: Engineered > Bioreactor > Anaerobic > Digestate | place: USA... | reverse complement strand
GAAGACTATGGTAAACGAGCCGCCTGTTTGACCACCATTGAAAAGCCCACCTTCTATGCTGCTCCACTGGGAACAGCTTTGTTGGTTACCCTGGGAGGGCTGAAGATCAATGAGGATCTGCAGGTATTGGATGAAGAATTAAATGTTATCCCTGGACTGTATGCAGCTGGTAACGCTTCCGGTAACTATTATGCTAATGACTACTGTGTCAACTTACCCGGCAATAGCCATGGACGTGCTTTCACCTTTGGTTACTTGGCTGGTAAGAGTATAGTCAAAAACGGTTAATCGTTAACAAGCTAACCTAATACTCAATCCAGAGGAGCCTGTTTAATCAGGCTCCTCTAATAATATAGGGACACTCCTGATTATACATACAGGGTGTCCCAAATCTGTTTATGGCCTTAAGCCGCGCCTAAATTCAGTTTTTCAGCAGCTGGTACTCTTTAATCTTGCGGTAAAGAGTTGAACGACTCATGCCCAGTAAAACAGCTGCTTCAGATACATTATAGTTGGTCTGCTCCAGAGCCTGGGTTATCATGATACGCTCCATATCTTTCATGGAAAGATTAGTGAGAGGCTGTGCCATATGCAACTGGGTCCCGGTGTTTACTGGTAAATTTAGATCAATGCCGGAGGTAATCTCTTGCGGTAAATCTTCAGGACGAATAATATTATCTTCACAGACATTGACGGCATATAACATGGAATTCTCTAATTGCCTTACATTTCCAGGCCAATGGTAATTGAGCAAATAAATAGTGGCCAAATCACTCAAAACAGGGGGGACAATTAGCTGTTTTTGGGCAATGACCCTGATAAAGTAGTTGGCTAGTTCCAGAATGTCTGAGCTGCGGTCCCGTAAGGGAGGTATATCTATTTGTAAAACCTTAAGCCGGTAGTATAAATCTTGGCGAAATTGATTGTTTTCCACCTGCTCGTACAAATTTTTGTTAGTAGCGGTTATCAATCTAAAGTTAACCGGCACATAGCGATTACCACCTATGCGCATTAACCTTTTTTCTTCCAGTACTCGCAATAATACTGGTTGCAGTTCTAAAGGCATGTCGCCAATTTCGTCCAGGAATAGGGTTCCTCCATCAGCCAGTTCCAGCTTACCAGCACGCCCGCGCCGCTCTGCCCCAGTAAAGGAGCCTCCTTCATAGCCAAATAATTCGCTTTCAATCAGATTGGCAGGGATAGCCCCACAATTAACGGCAACAAAAGGACCGCTACTCCTGCTTTCATGGTGTATGGCTTGGGCGAACATCTCTTTGCCGGTGCCGCTCTCTCCCTGAATTAAGATATTAGCATCTAAATGGGCAAACTTTCTGGCTATCTCAATCACTTTTTTGATCGGTGGTGAACTGCCTATTATCTTATCAAAGGTAAATCTGGTGTTCAGGCCATCCCGGCGTGTCTCCCTATTTTTAATCCGGTTAATTCTTTTTAGAGCCACTATACAGCCTAGGTTGTTTCCGCAATAATCATTGAGGGGTTTAGCGAAACTAACCACAACTCTCTGGTTGAGACGATCGATTTCAATTTCTGCGTCCTCAATAGGTTTGCCTGACTCCAATACTGATTTAATAAGGGGCTGTTCACCCAAAATCTGATCTACATGAGTTCCTATTAAATCCTGAGAAATTTCTACAAACATCTGTTGGGCTACTAGATTAGCTTTAGTGATAATACCGCTTTTGTTGATAGCCATGAGAGCACTATCTGTCTTTTGCAAAGTCAGGTTGAACAGATCATTATGCAGAGCTATTTGAAATTGGTTTTGAACGGCCCATGCCATGGACACTACCAATCCCAGCGACTGAGAACTCTGCTTGCTAAAGCTGGAAGTAACCACACATAATGAGCCAGCTAGATTATAGTTAATATCAAAAATGGGGGCTGATGAACAAGAGATTTCTTCATACTTTTCAAAATAATGCTCTGGCCCACATATTTGCATAGGTGTACCCTGGATCAAGCTAATACAGTGAGCACAGGTACCTACGGTGGATTCATTCCAAACCGACCCTGGAACCAGGTTAAAGCGTTCGTTTTGTTTCCGCAACATCTCATTGCCTTCGATCACCCGCAGCATGGCTCCTTCTTCATCTGATAACAGGATAATAGCATCAGATAACATGGCTTCTAACTGGCAAATATATGGATCGGCAGCCTTAAGAAGCAAATCTTTTTGATGCATTTTTTCCTGCAAGGTAAGTTTGTCCAAAACGGGACCATAATTATATACATTGTAATCTAAACCATAGTCATAGCATCTACGCCAGGATTCGAGTACATCTGGTCTGACTATATCCATCTCCTGAACATGCAGACGCTGCCTGACCATAGCATCCTTTTGCTGGCGGATTTTTTCCATGAGGATAAGGTCATTTTTGTCCAGAGTCTGTACATCCAGACGGTTTCTAGTCATAGGGCTAAGCAACTGCTCCACAGGCCTCATCACCAATACCCTCCTCCTCTCAGAGATGGTGCAACCTGCTTACGAATTGTCACATATAGTCTCATTTTAACACAAATCTGATACTTAAAGACTAGGACAGTGTGTATCATTTTGAGACAATAGTATAGCCGTTCATAACCGTTCCCTATTATTATTCCTGGGTTATGAGTTAGAGTCTTACCAGGTGGTATGATTTTTGCTATAAATATAGTATCACTGTAGGAAGAGGTGAGGCAGGTTGTCTATGATAGCACCTAACAAAGTATATCACTTAGTTGACGGAGTGCTTGACGAGGGGTTAGGTTTTGTATCCCAGTATGTAGAGAACATGCTTAAGCTTCCAGTAATAATTGCTGATCATAACGGACGTATACAATATCCCAATATGAACAACTCTGATGAGGTAGATAGTTTATTTGTGTCTATTCCCGCCAATATTTCCGGAAGAGATTATTATTATCAGCAAGATAACAAGTATCTCTATTATAGAGTCCGTTACAATAGCTCCAGTGCGTTTATAATTGCTAAGAATGTGCCAGTAGAACAGATATCCCAGGCTCTTTCCATCCTGATGGAGACTAAACTGGCCATTAAGTGTTATTTCTGCAAAATACATAAAGATAGTGACCGGTTTGAACAAGAGCTGGCTGAATATCTTTTCAGCAATAGCAATGCTAGTATTCGTGATATTGCTACCCTAAGCGAAAATCGGCTGGAGATGGATAGGTCTTATGTTGTGACCCTAGTGGAGGTCGAGCAGTCATCTGATGACCCTGATATACAGGTGATTAGCTCTTATCTTTACAAGTATCTCAAAAAGAATAAACTTGAAGCAGTGCCTATCTCCAGAGCCAATTATATAACATTACTCATACCCGTGTGTGCCGATAGAGATAGACTTGACGAGGTATTAAACTGGCCTGCCATGATAGGCTATAAAGAAGAATTGGAGAAAAGGTTTGACTTGTCTTTGTCTCAGGGTATTGGACGGGTATATCCTCTTGCTGAGCTGCAAAAAAGCTTCTACGAAGCCCGGGTTGCTTTAACCCTGCCTAGGTTGCTGGGGAAGAGCCATTTTGTACAGAAGTTCTCCGAACTGGGTCTTTATTATCCAATATTTTGCCAGAGCCTTAGGGATATGAAAGACTTTTGTCTGCAAATCCTGGGGAAACTCATTGAACATGATGACAAAACCGACGGAGAACTGCTGCCTACCTTGCGTAAATTACTAGATTCCAATGTTAATATGAAGAGTACGGCTGACAGCCTATTTATACATGTTAATACCCTTTACTATCGTGTCAGCAAAATAGAAGAATTGCTGGATATTGATTTTTCCGATATGAGCAGCCGGGTAAACCTGTTTATCGCTATTAAGGTCTGGGATACCTTAAAAGCCATTGACCTAATTGTCTAAAGATACAAGCCCTACCTGAATTAGACAGTGCCTGCCTCCCTTGCCAGGACTTGGCGTGCATGGAGAGTGCCGTTGTGCTTCCCTTAATTTAACGATTCCCCTTGGATGTATTCACCTGACCAACAAGATTTGGAATACACCAAGGGGATTTTATTGGGAAAAACTTAATCTGCTCTTGACGAATAATTGATTATTTACTAAAGTAAGTTAGAATTCTAACTTTAATGCCAATTGATTCTTGAGGTGTATTATGGAACGCGAACAAGCATTGGAATTTCATGTGCTCTTATTTACTTTTATGGGCAAATTTTATGAAAAGTTTTTTGTAAACTACCGGCAGCATTTAGACTCAGCCATACCCCTTAAAAAGAACCAGACCAAAATAATCAGTATACTCTATCATCGTGATGGCTTAACCTCCACCGAACTGGCCAGAATGCTGAACATTGAAAAGGGCGGCTTGACTACCATCATCAATCAGTTGGAACAGCTGGGTCTGGTCATGCGAACTCCTGATCCCCATGACCGCCGCAAACAGAAGCTTAGCTTGAGCCAACAAGGCCGAGAAGTAATGGAGCAGGTGATGGAGCGTTACACCGACAGCATTAAACAGCAGTTTGAGCAAGTAGATCAGCAGGAATTGAATACATTTATGCACAGCTTAAGAAATGTAGTGAATTTTATGGATGGTAATTAGTTAGGAGACCCCCATGGATAGAACTCAAGCCATGCGTTATCAAAAAATAAATAGCCTGTTATGGAGCTTCTCCCTGCCTGCCATTGTGGGTATGGTAGTAAACTCGCTCTACAATATTGTGGATAGGATATTTTTAGGCCGGGGGATAGGCTCTTTGGCCATTGCAGCAACCACGGTAGCTTTTCCCATAATGATTATACTAATGGCTGTGTCGGTGCTTATTGGGGTCGGAGCAACTGCTTTGATTTCCATTCGCCTGGGAGAGCAAAGGCAGGAGGAAGCTGAAAAGGTAATTGGCACTGCTACCACTATGATTATACTGCTGCCAACTATCTTTGCCTTTATCTTTTTCCTATATACTGAGCCGATCTTGATTGCCTTTGGCGCCAGCCCAGAGGTACTGCCTTATGCCCGGGATTTTATGCAGGTCATTATGCTGGGAGCGGCTTTTGGCACCATCAGCATGGGTATGAATAATTTTATTCGTGCGGAAGGTAATCCTCGCATGGCTATGTATACCCAGCTATTAGGCGGCGCAGTAAATGTGGTCCTAAACTACGTTTTCATTTTCCAGTTCGGATGGGGGATGAGAGGATCGGCTTTTGCTACGGTTCTGGGGCAGGTAGCTGGAGCAACTTGGGTACTGAGTTACTTTTTAAGCGGGCGCAGCATTGTTAAGATCCGTTGGAAAAACCTTCGCCCCCGATTGCCAATTCTGCTGAGTATTATGGCGATTGGGTTTGCCCCATTTGCTATGCAGGTAGCCAATAGTGTACAGCATATGATCCTTAACAAAACTGTTATTTATTACAGTGGTGATATAGCTCTGTCAGCGGTAGGAATTATGATGAGTATAGGAACCATACTATTTATGCCTATTTTGGGCCTTAGCCAGGGAGCCCAGCCTATCATTGGCTTTAATTATGGAGCCCGGCAGTTTGGTCGGGTTAAAGAGACTTTCAAGGTAGCCGTTTTTGCTGGAACAGCTATTTCTGTCCTGGGATGGCTGGTAGTTCATATTTGGCCTGCCCAGCTTATCGCCCTGTTTAATCCTAAAGATGCTGAACTTATTGCCTTAACCACCCATGCGATGATCATTTATTTTGCCATGCTTCCGGTATTGGGCTTTCAAATCATCGGCTCAACTTATTTCCAAGCGGTGGGCAAGCCGGTACAGTCAACTATTCTCAGCTTATCCCGGCAGGTGTTGATATTCATACCCTTATTGCTCATCTTACCCCGCTTCTGGGGTATTGAAGGAGTATGGAGAACACCGCCCATCTCCGACCTGTTAGCAGTTTTATTGACTGCTACTTTCATCTTTTTCGAAATGAAAAAAATCAATGAGATGGAAAAAAGAGAGAAAGCCTGGGGAGATGAGGGAGATCTGGCCGGTGCCTGTACCGATACCCCGTGATGTGCTTTGCAGGAGTATTAGCCGGCTCGCTCCAAGACTCCTCGTCCTATTCTCATAACTAATAATCAATTGGTCAATGTTAATAATAAACTATGGAAAGATTATTTCAATCCAATAACAGGAGGACCAATGGAATATAACCGGGTAACTGAACCTGTTATCGCTGAATTGAAAAGTATCGTCGGCTCTCAAAATGTGCTCGATGATCCCGAGCAGATGTTGAGCTATTCCCATGACGAAGCTACTGGAGCCAAATGGAGGCACCTGCCTGAAGTTGTGGTAAAACCGCAGAACACTCAGCAGATTTCCGCTATTCTGAAGTTAGCCAACCAAGAGAGAATTCCCGTTACTCCCCGGGGAGCTGGTAGTGGACTAGCCGCCGGAGCGGTCCCCTTTTTAGGCGGTATCCTTCTGACCTTGGAAAAAATGAACAGAATAATAGAACTGGACCGGGACAATATGTTTATGGTGGTGGAACCCGGTGTAACTACTGCCGAAGTGCAGCAGTGTGCCAGGGAAGCGGGCTTGTTTTATGCCGGTGATCCCTGTAGTGCGGATAGTTCTTTTATAGGGGGAAATGTAGCCACCAATGCCGGCGGCAATAAAGCTATACGCTATGGAGTTACCGGCCAGCACGTATTTGGGTTGGAAGTGGTATTGGCAGACGGGCAAGTTGCCGTACTGGGTGGAAAAACCATCAAAGAAGTATCTGGGTATAATCTAATTCAGCTTATGATTGGTTCGGAAGGCACCCTCGGGGTGATCACCAAGATATATTTAAAATTGCAGCCTCGTCCCCAATTCAACGGGGTTATTATGGCACCTTTTGCTAGCATACCGGCAGCTATCCAGCTGGTACCGGAGATGATCACCAAAAGCGGCATTATTCCTACTTCCATAGAATTTATGGATAACCTATGCATTAAAGCTGCGGAACAGTTCCTCAATAAACAATTGATGTTCAATCATGCGGCTGCCTACATAATTATTGAACTGGATGGCAACAGTGAAGGGCAGTTGCTGGCGGAAATGGAAATGCTGGCCGAACAGTGTTATCGAAATAATGCGCTGGATGTGCTGGTGGGTGACAATGCAGCTACCCAGGAGAGAATATGGAAGCCCCGGCGAGTACTGGCCGAAGCTCTGCGAGTTATCAGCCCGGTTTATTCTATGGAGGATATAGTAGTTCCCATAAAAGAGATCCCCGCGGTGGTACTGGCTATTAACAGCTTATCGGAAAAATACGGTATTAGAATTGCTAACTTTGGCCACGCAGGGGATGGCAATATTCATGCTACTCTGTTAAAAGATCAGCTGGGTCATCAGGAATGGGATGAAAGGAAAGACCAGCTGTTGGATGAACTGTATGCTGAAGTTTACCGGCGGGGAGGAAAAATATCCGGTGAGCACGGCATAGGTGCCAAACGTAAGGAGGCCTTAACTCAGTACATCGATCCCGTAGCCCTGCAAACCATGAAGACCATTAAAAGAGCCCTTGATCCTAATGGCATTCTCAACCCGGGCAAGATATTCAATCTTTAAGCAGCATTATGACAGAGGGCCTTATGCCCACTTGTTTCACCTTTAACCCAGCAGCAGCCTATCGTTGTCCAATTCCTGGCCACTGCGCCGGCCGAACAGGTCGATGAGTTTTTCTACGGTCATCTCCCGGCGTTCCTGGCCAGAGATATCCAGGATAATGCTGCCATCATGCATCATAATAGTGCGGGTACCGTATTCCAGAGCATTTTTCATATTGTGAGTCACCATTAGGGTACACAGCGAATACTGCTCCACAAATTCCCGGGTCAGGCGCAGCACCTGCTGGGCGGCTGAGGGGTCTAAAGCCGCGGTATGTTCATCCAATAAGAGCAGCTTAGGCTCCACAATAGTGGCCATAAGTAGGGTTAAAGCCTGCCGCTGCCCACCGGAGAGCAAACCTACTTTCTGTTTCATGCGGTCTTCCAGTCCTAGTCCCAGACGAGCTAGGCGATCCCGGAACATTTTGGCATCTGTTCTACGAATCCCCCATTGCAGACCGCGGGGTTGGCCTTTGACGTATGCCATGGCTAAGTTTTCTTCAATAGTCATATCAAAAGCCGTTCCTTTGAGGGGATCTTGGAATACCCGTCCTATATACTGTGACCTTCTATATTCCGGCCACAAGGTTATATCCATGGAGTCTAGCAGAATAATGCCTTGGTCCGGTTCATATACTCCTGCTATACAGTTCAGCAGAGTAGACTTACCGGCACCGTTTCCACCGATTACCGTAACGAATTCCCCGGCTTCCAAGGTGAGGTTAACATTATTTACTGCTAATTTTTCATTGATACTACCTAAACCAAAGGTTTTACTTAAACCGCTAATCTTCAGCATAACCCTAACCCTCCCTTGGGGTTGATCGATGAGAGCGCTTCTTACGCTGGGATATCCAGCCGGCTTTAATGACCGGTGCGGCCAGGGCTATGGAAACTATAGCCGCTGAAACCAGTTTAAGGTCGGTGGGGGGCATGCCCAAATGCAAAGCTACTGCAATCACCAAACGATATAATATGGCTCCCAGTACCACTGCCATCAAACGGCGCAGCAGTGAGCTGATCCCAAAGAGAACTTCTCCGATTATCACTGATGCCAGGCCGATAATCACCATACCTACACCCATACTCACATCCGCAAAAGACTGGTATTGGGCGATCAAGGCTCCTGACAGTCCTACCAGTCCGTTAGCTAAGCCTAAGCCAAATAGTATGGTGGTGTCAGTATTGACACCTACTGCTCGAACCATTTGCTGGTTGTCACCGGTGGCCCGCAACACCAAACCGAATCTGGTCTGGAGAAATAAAAATAGTATCAAGATGACTATAATAAGTAAGAACAACGGAATTACCCACTGGGCTTGGGATTGCAGACCAGTTCCCTGTAATGAACCGAAAACAGTAGGTTGATTTAGCAGAGGAATATTAGCCCGGCCATCCATGACTCTTAAGTTCACTGAGTACAGACCCAGCATAACCAATATGCCTGCCAGCAGAGGCTGTATTTTAAGTTTGGTATGCAATAGAGCAGTGACATTGCCGGCCAGGTATCCTGCTGCCAAGGCGGCAGGTAGGGCCAGCCAAGGATGGCCCATGGTGCACAGCATAGCGGAGACAGCAGCTCCCAGTGTAAAGCTGCTGTCCACCGTTAAATCAGGAATATTAAGGGTCCGAAAGGATATAAATACTCCCAGAGCCATAATGGCATAAATCAGGCCTAGCTCCACTGAACCCTGCAAGGCTAGAAGACTCATTGATTCAGTGCTCCTTTAGCATAAAATCGCCGTCGATAGTCGATAATCTTGTCTTAATATTTTATTCGAAAATCTGAGCGGCTTCACTTAATACATCTTCCGGAATAGTAATGCCAATAGCTTCTGCGGTAGTCTTATTAAGGTAGACTTCCACGTCACTGAGGGTCTTAACCGGAATATCGCCAGGTTTTTGGCCTTCAAGAATCTGAACCGCTATATTGGCAGTCTCCTGGCCCAGCTTAACATAATTAATGCCATAGGTAGCTAAGCCCCCGTCTTTAACCATAGAATCCGCTCCAACGTACACGGGTATTTTAGCCTGATTAGCTACCTGAGATACTACGGGCATAGCCGAAGCTATAGTATTATCTATCGGAGAAAAGATAGCATCTGCTTTGCTGGCTAATGATGCTGTAGCCTGCTGAACTTCAGAAGAATTCATCACCGTGGCTTCCACCACTGTTAAACCATTCTTTTGAGCATATTCTTTTAGGTTGTTGATTACAGCGATGGAATTGGTTTCACCGGAGTTATAAAGAGCCCCCACCGTTTTAATGTCGGGGGTAATCCGCAAGGCCAACTCCATGATTTTCTCGGCGGAGACTGCATCGGATGTTCCGGTTACATTGCTGCCCGGCTTCTCCAGGCTGTCGACCAGGCCTGAGCCTACCGGATCGGTACAGGCAGAAAAAACTACCGGAATTTCTTTGGTTTCACCTGCAGCGGCTTGAGCTGACGGAGTAGCAATTGCAATGATCATATCATACTTACTGTTAGAAAACTTTTGGCAGATGGTTTTTAAGTTGTTCTGATCATTTTGAGCATTCTGATAGTCGATGATAACATTTTCGCCATCCCGGTACCCTTTTTCGGCTAGTTGATCAACAATGGCTTCGCGAATAGTGTTGAGGGAGGGATGTTCCACAATCTGCACAATACCAATTTTAATTTGGTCATCAGCTTGACTGGATTCCCCTCCTGCTGAACAGCCGGCTGCCAATACCAGCAGCATTACCGACAGCAACAAAGATACCGTACTCCTCATAATCCTTTTCATTCCAATTCCTCCTTAAAAATTCTAGTTGGTGCGCTCATCTCTGCTCTGCTCATCTTAGCTCGACTCATCTCCGACGAAGGCATTGGAAGGGCCGCAAAAAATAAAAACATCCATCCTAATTAAGGACAGATGTATAATCTGCGGTACCACCTTAGTTGGTACATATGTACCCCCTCACAGAGTGCTACGCACCCATAGCCTTATAACGCAGGCCAAGCGTCGCAAGCTACTGCAGTCTTTAATAGACTGGTTCACCTCACCCTCCGAGGACCATTGTTCCACTCCATTTCCGCCGGGATTCCAGCTTTCCCCGACTCTCTGTAGGCTGGTGGTGGTTTTACTTCCTCATCATCAGTGTAACAACATGATAACCAGAGCCCGAACCAAATGTCAATCAAATTTCCTGGGAAAAAATGATAGCAAGTATTGCATTAGCTAGTAATTAAAATTCACGTATGCTTCGCCCACTTCCTGGGCGTAAGCCTCAAGCTGTTCCCGTTCCATCTGAGGAATTTGTCTAATAGGTAAGGTTTCATGACAACGGGGACAGACCACCCGGAAACTTTCCCATTCCTTTTCGTGGTCAGCCCTCTGTAACAAAACATAAATCAAGGTGGGGGTAGATTTACCCTTCACAGAATATTTGGAAGCAGTCTCTAAAGTCCAATTATACTCATTTACATAGTTGCCGCAGCGGGAACAATATATCATTAATTCGGCTGCTTCGCTCAGGCGCATAGCAGTTCACTCTTTCTCAGGTGGTGTGAAAAAAGTCGTTAATAGAATTATAATATAAATAAATAGTTCGAGCACATATTATTATAAAGGAGAAATTCCATGGGACTGAGAAAACAGGAAGCTGAACTCATGATACGTTGTCCAGAATGCGGTAGACAATCCGATGAATATAACTGGACCCTTAAAACCGCAGCTCACTATTCCATAGGAGAAGAAACTTGTCCCACCGTTATTCAGGTGATTCTGGCCACCCTGGAGGGGCAGGGAGATTTATTTGCGGGTTACCGTATGATCTGTCCCCGCTGCAATTACGGCATAGATTTTACACGTATTGAAATCCCTGAATATGAGGAAGTAATGAATTATGCGCAGCTGGCAGGAGAGGATTACTGTCAGGGTTGGTACTAGAAAGTAACCTGAAAAAAGCTTTAATAGTGGACAATTTGCTTTTTCTGGCAACATCAGTTAAAATAGAGTTTGCTTATTCATGCTTGCGATGGATGTTAGCCCTTCTCTCGATTAGCCCAGTCTTGGGAAGTTAGGGAATTTAAGGCGCTTCCCCTGGCATGGGATAATAATTGAGGAGGGTATTTAATGTATTCAGACAAGACCTTGACCTGTAAAGAGTGTGGACGTGAATTCGAATTCACTGCAGCTGAGCAGGAATTCTACGACCAGAAGGGTTTTACCAATGAGCCTGGCCGCTGCCCGGAATGCCGTGCAGCTCGCAAAGCTCGCAACCGGGATAGCGGATATGGACGGACAGAACGTCAGATGTATCCGGCTGTATGTGCAACCTGTGGACAGGAAACCACAGTACCATTCCAGCCTTCTGGTGATCGGCCTGTTTACTGCCGGGATTGCTATCGACCTCAACCTCGCCGTAACAGCTGGTAAACAACAACTCCCCGGAAGATGATAAACCGGGGAGTTTTTTAATGGTGCACTATTTGGAGGGCGGCAATATTATATAATTGGTAACCGCTGTGGCAATCAATTTATTATCGTTATTAAAGGCTTCACCTATTAAGTGGATGGTGGTTTTGCCTTTGGACTGTATACGAGCTACCGTTTTCAGAGTATCCCCTAAAAATATGGGACGATGAAAAGTAGTGCTGATATCGATGGTGGCAATAGGAACCTTATCGGTTACTAGATAGCACAGATGTCCAAAAGTGTTGTCAAGAGCAGCGCATATTAATCCACCCTGCATGGAACCAGCCAGATTCAAGAATTCCTCTTTTACAGGATATATGACGGTAAGGCTCTGCTCGGGAATATATTCGATGGTTTTTTGCTGCAATAAAAAAGAACAGCCGGGTCTTTTGTCTACCTTTTCAAAGGTTTTTTTCAGAATCTCACTTCGATCAGTAATTGCTTCCTGCATTCCCAAACCCCCTAGTTTTTATTCTATTTTACCCTGTCTTAACAAAGAATCATAGGAATATACATTAAAACCATCTAAGGCAAAGCTTATCCACCTATACCAACATCTGGCTTTTAATATCGTTTCGTAAAATGTCCCATCTCAATATGAGGTAAAATACCAATTAGAAGAGATGATTATTGATTCGAAGGAGGTATTAAATATGGATTGCTTTGCGGCTATTAATACCAGACGCAGTATACGTAATTTCTTGAATGAACCCATACCTGAGGAAGATGTGCTTAAGATAATGGATGCGGGACGCATGGCCCCATCAGCTGGTAACCTTCAGCCCTGTTATTTTATTGCGGTAACTGAGCCACAACAAATCCAGTTATTGAAGGAGGCGGCTTTAGGGCAAGAGCATGTTGGTCAGGCCCCTTGTAATATTGTGGTCTGTGTAGATCCGGAGCGCTCAGCTCACTATGGAGATGTAGGACGTAATTATTTGTGCTTGCTGGATGCCGCTAACGCTACCCAGAATATGCTTTTGGCAGCTACTGCCTTGGGACATGGGTCTTGCTGGGTAGCTGGTTTCAGTGAAAGAAGAGTAAAAAAATTGCTAGGCCTTCCCGAACGTTTCCGGGTGGTATCTCTCATACCTATTGGCAAAGCAGCAGCTGAACAAGAGATGCGGCGGCCCCGCCGGCCCTTGGAAGAAATGGTCTTTTGGCAAAAGTGGCATGACTAATGAAATAGTGGGAGAGGGAATTACTTTTATCATCCCTGGTGGTTCATGTTAGGTATATAAAAATAATATCCAGTGCCTTATTCTTGAAATATACCAGGGTTTTATCAACTATGTTATAATTTAGATGGATACTACAAAGAGGGGAATTTAGCTAAAAAAGGGGTGGTGTAATGTCGGAAGAACTGCGTAAACACAGGGGACAGATCAGCAAAGAAGTGTTGCAAAGTTACGGTTTATCGGTTGCTTATGATGGAGAAATGAAGGAAGGAAGGCCGCATGGGTACGGCAAAGCTTATTATAGAGACGGGCGTTTTTATGAAGGCGAGTGGTATAAAGGGAGACCTCATGGTGAGGGAAAACTATACTACGACAACATGAACATATGGTATGAAGGCCAGTGGGTTAAAGGTAAAAGAGAAGGATATGGGAAATCCTATTATGAAGATGGGACTTTAGCCTTTGAAGGGGAATGGAAAGACGGTAAACCGGTTAAATGAATTATATTAGTAACCACAATTACCCAGGTAGTCCGTACCTGGGTATTATCATGTTATAAAGTGTAAATTAGCTGTCTGACCTGCAATGGTTATGTACAATTCTGGTAGAATACAAGCAGAGGATTTGAGGAAGGGAAAGGTGATGACATGGCTTACGAGTACATAGTGGAAGATGATATTGTTATTTTTAAGTTCAAACAAGGTAAGACCAATCCTATTTCGATGGAGACTTTACAAGGCTTGAGCGAAGTTGTGGAACGGGTTAACCAGGAAGAACAGCTTAAAGGTATAATTCTTACCGGCGAAGGCCGCTATTTATCTAGTGGTTTTGATCTTAAAACCTTTACAACCTTTGCAAGCGACCAAGCTATTATTGACTGGTTTACTTTTGAAGAAGAGACCTTATACAAGGTATTTACCTGCTCCAAGCCGGTAATAGCTGCTATTAACGGTCATGCTACGGCTGCGGGAATGATTTTCTCTATGGCTTGTGATTATCGTATCTGTGTGAACCATCCTAAAATTAAGTTAGGCATGACCGAAATCAAAATAGGACTGGCTTTGACTCCGGCAGAAGCAGAAGTAATGCGGTTTGGTTTGGATACTGATGCCAATTACCGCGATGTTATCTTCAAGGGTGAGCTATTTGATCCGACTTGGGCACTGGAACATCGTGTTGTTGACGAGTTAGTGGAAAATGTAGATGAATTAAAAGAAAAAGCCAAAGCCAAGGTATCAGCATTAATTGATACACCGGGACGTCCTTTTATCCTGTTGAAAGATATGCAAAAACGGCATGCGGCCAAGGCCATTCGAGAAGGAATAGAGGAATATGATTTTCAACTGCTGGTAGATACCTTTACCAATGAGTCAGTTGTAAACACGTTGAAAATGGTGCTGGCTGCCATTAGCTGATAACCAGCTGATATTCAAAGAAATGAAAAGAGGCCCTTTAGGGGCCTCTTTTACAGTGCAGTGAAGTTATTTCTTATTCGAACGGCGCCAGATATTTTGCTTCTGGGCTGCTTTTATTAGGTCGTCTCGAAAATCTGGGTGAGCCAGACCAATGAGTCCTTCGGCTCGCTGCCAGGTGGATTTGCCCTTGAGGTTGAAGATTCCGTACTCTGTTACAACATAATTAGCTACCGTGCGGGGGTCTGTAACGATAGCTCCGGGAGTTAAGATGGGTACTATACGGGACTTTACATTTCCTTGGGCATTAGTATAAGTAGAAGGCAAACACAAAAACGACTTTCCTCCCCGGGACTCATAAGCAGCCAGCACAAAGTCCAGCTGCCCGCCAGTTCCGCTTATATGGCGGGTTCCAACTGATTCAGCGCATACTTGACCGTAAATATCTACCTCCAACACATTATTTACAGTTATTAAGTTATCATTGGCTGATGCTATCCTGACATTGTTGGTGTAGTCCACCGGATAACTGCAGCACATAGGATTATCATGCAGGAAATCATACAAGCGCTGGGTGCCCAGGGCAAAAGTATAGGCCAGTTTACCGGGGTCGGTAGTCTTATATCGTCCGGTAATCTTGCCAGCCTCTACCATATCTACATATGAGTCCACCAGCATTTCCGTATGACAGCCCAGATCTTTTAAGTCCGATTCGGCTATCATCTTTCCTACGGATAGGGGCATAGGCCCGATGCCCAACTGCAGACAGCAGCCATTGTTTAGCTCGTTCACAATATATTCGGCTACTTTCTTATCAGCCGGGCTAGGCGTAGCAGGAACAAGTTCGGGAAGTTTAGGATGGTCACCTTCAATAATATAATCGACTTGAGAAATATGAATGGCTTCATGGTAGCCCCCCAAACAGCGAGGGATATTATTATTAATTTCTACAATGACGATGCGGGACCGATCACAGGTTGCCTGGCTATGTGAGTTTTGGGGACCAAAGTTAAAATAGCCATGTTCATCCATGGGAGTTGTTTGGCGTACTGATATGTCTATGGGTTCAACGTTTTCTCGAATGTAGCGGGGTAGTTCCGAATACCGAATAGGTGAATAGTATACAGCTCGCTGTTGGTCCGCTGCCTTGCGATCCCATTTGGAAAAATGCCAGGAATTCCAGACGAAAGATTCCCCTGTCTTATCAGCTTCCATCACCTTAGGTATGTATTGCGGCAGTATAGTCCAGATTTTAACATCATTTAGCTCATCAACTCGCTGGGCTAATGCCTCATCAAAAGCAACTGTTTGCCCGGTCAAATTGCCATAATCCACCCAATCGTGAGAATTAACCAAGTTAGCAGCAAACTCTGCCGATACCAGCTTTTGCTGGTACTCCCTGGAAAATTTCTGCAAGAAACCCCCTCCTAAAATATGATGCAATTATATTTTACCTATTATAACTTAAAAAGGAATACGATTTGTTCTAGACCAGATTTTCATTTCCTTGGCAGCTGCTAACAATTCATCTCTAAAATCAGGATGAGCCAGATTTATAAGAGCTTCGGCACGTCCCCAAATAGACAGGGCTTTTAGATTGGCCATGCCATGTTCGGTTACTACGTAGTGAACTTGAGTACGAGGAACGGTTACCACTGCTCCTGGAGTCAATAAAGGACGAACCCGGGAATGTACATTTCCTTCCGAATCGGTATAAGTGGAGGCAAAGGCCAAGAAACTCTTGCCACCCTTAGAGTGGAAAGCACCGGTTACAAAATCAAGCTGGCCACCGGTTCCTGATATCTGACGCAGTCCGTAGGACTCGGAACACACCTGGGACAGCAGGTCGATCTCCAATATATTGTTGATGGAAATGGCATTATCGTTGCGGGCAACAGCTTCCGGACTGTTAGTATCATAAACAGCCACTGATGCACAGCGTGGATTATCATTTAAGAAGTCATAAGTTTCCTGAGTGCCTAGACTGAAAGAGTAGGTACTTTTATTGATGTCCTTAGCCTTACGCATATTGGTTATTTTACCGGTCTCATACATTTTTACAAAAGCATCACAGAACATTTCGCTCTGTATACCCAGATCTTTAAGATCAGATTCAGCAATCATATTGCCGATCAGGTTAGGAAGGGCACCTATACCCAGCTGCAAACAGGCTCCATCCACTATCTCGGCAACTATTTGTTCGGCAATACGCCTTTCCGCTTCGCTGGGTTCAGCAGCTGGCGGTGTGGTGAAAACAGGAGGATTGCTTCCTTCTATAATATAGTCGATTTCACTGATATGTACGTATTCATCACTGCCGCCTAGACACCGGGGCATATTTTCGTTGACTTCCACAATGGCTACCCGACTGTTAAGAGCCATACCCCGGTTATGGGAATTGCCCAGACCAAAATTAAAGCATCCTGAACTATCCATCGGTGTAACCTGAGCACACCATACATCAGCCCATAAATGCTTAAAATCAGGGTTATAAGCTAATATAGTAGCTTCATGGTAGTTAAAGGGAGCGTGGCATACTAAGCCCAAGTCAGCAGCTTTGCGGTCTAAAGCAGTGAAATACCAGCTAAAATATTGAAAAGATTTTTGCTCGGGATCACATTTGAGTACTTCCGGCACCGGCAGCACCGTTCCAGTAGCCCGAATGGAAACATTCTGCAACCCGTCTCCAGCCCTTTTGCCCAGCGCTTGATCGAAGTCGATGGGTTTGGTGGCAAACATCCCGTACTCCACAATATCATTGGATTGTACGAGTTTGGCTGCTTCTTCCGCACTGATTAGTTTGCGGCGATACTCCTCCATATACGTTCTCATCATAATACCTCCATTTCCATACCTTTTGTTTAATCATACTATTTCGAATATTCAAACTTAAAACTTACGCAAGATATGTACCACGGGGTTACATTACTGTCCAGACGCTATCCTTACATCTTTAGGGACAACAATATGTGTAGATTCTTGAACACAAGGGATGATAAATTTATATTAAGCCATATGGGGCAATGCATTCTGATTAAGGTGTTCAGAAATTCGCACAATTGTGTTATTATCTGGACGTTTTTTGCCAGGAAGGATGTTACTGGTTGGCAGCGAATAAAGGGTGCAAGGTTTAACACAGGTGGGCGTAATAAGTAGTAGATATGTTATAATTTTGCTTACGGAGGTCGGGTATATGAAACTTATGAAAAGAGTAGGGCTGTTATTAATTCTGGGTTTAATGGCAGCCATGCTGATAGGATGTGCGGGAGGATCAGACCCGGCTGATCAGCAGTCGGAGAACAATAACCTGCCGCAACAAGAGGAAACGGTTAACCCTGAATCAGAGGCAGAAGCCATAAAGGATACAGCCATCTATAGTGGACGTATCGATAATAATTCAGTGGAAATGTTTATTGAGGACAGTCCGGTAAGCTTTCAGTTGACCGAAGAATTAATTGAAACCTGGGATAGTCTGGGATTCGAGGAAGGGGAGCAACTGGAAATACAGTACCAGGAGCGAGAAAACAATCGCCCTGTCCTGTTAAAAGCGGAAAAAGCTTAACTGCTTCTTTAAGAAAATGAGTTTTAAGAGGAGCCATTGGTAGGGTCTGGTGGAGAATGAGGGCCTGCATTTGGTTCCTCTTTTAATATTGCAGGATAAACAATCCCTGGGTTAGAAATAAAAATATATGCAGAAAGTGAAGAGGGTAGTCGAAAGGAGAGAGAAGAATGTCTGATGGAGCGGCTTTAAGTGTTTATGAAAGACCTGAGGAGGTCAGCTCACCGCAGGAAGCTTTAACCCTATTGAAAGAAGGCAACCAACGCTACTTAACTGGGCAAACCTTAAAGCAAGATGTGGGGGTGGAAAAACGAAAACACCTGGTGGAAAAGGGGCAAAAGCCCTTTGCGGTAATAGTCTCGTGTTCTGACTCGCGCCTACCACCGGAGCTGTTATTTGATCAGGGTCTAGGGGACTTGTTTGTTATCCGGGTAGCAGGCAATGTATTAGGTCCGCTTACTATGGGGAGCGTTGAATATGGGGTGGAACATCTGCGGGCTCCTTTGCTGGTTGTTTTGGGTCACAACCACTGCGGAGCAGTAAAAGCTGCGGTGGATGGAGGAGAAGCTCCGGGAAGCATTGGAGCTATAGTCGAGAGGATCCGGCCTTCGGTGGAGATAGTGCGAACTAGTGGTGTCACAGGTTCTGCGGTATATGAGCATGTTGAGGACATAAATATAAAGGCTATGGTAACTGAAGTACAGGCCAGCCCAGTTGTACAGGAGTTTCTTGAAAAAGGAAACCTGCTGGTTCTAGGGGCTAAGTACTGTCAGGAAACCGGCCAGGTAGAGTTTTTCGAATAAAACATAAATAATCCAGAGTTTCATTAATTTACCCACCTTGTTATTACCTAATAGGTGGGTTTTTTCTTGGTTTTATTTCCTATCAGACCGGATCTTTGGTTTACTTACTATATTTATACACCGGAACAAGTTGGTATCAGGCAGTATCAGCGGGATGGGCATGATGATATCTAAGTAATTGGGGAATGAATAAAAATAGGCCTATTGAGGAGGAAACATGGCCTAATGCGTCTTAAGGGAAGCTTTGCTTTACTGTGGTTAAAGCCATTACAATCGGTTAGTGAAAGGAGTGATACTATCTATATTCTGAGAAAACGATTTATTTCTATAATAATTACGATAGTTATTATGATTGCCATACCCGCACAAACTGCTCTGGCGGTTTTGGGAGATCGTACCCTGAGCATGGGAGATCAGGGATATGATGTTGAGCAACTCCAGAGGGATTTGGGATACTTGGGATATCCGGTAGGACAAGCGGACGGTATATATGGCTGGAATACTTTTCAGGCTGTAAAAAGTTTTCAGGTAAATAACGGGTTGGTGGTAGACGGTATTACCGGTAAGGAAACTGCCCAGCAGGTTATTAAACAAGTTAGTACACCGGCCACTAATAATGTCAATGCTGAATCCGTTGCAGTTCCTACTGTACAAGTAAACTCCTCTCGGGGAAGTTCGTCGATTATGTTGTCGCAAAGTGACATCTATGATTTAGCCAGACTAGTATACGGAGAAGCTCGAGGGGAATGTTTTGAAGGACAGGTTGCTATAGTAGCTGTCGTGCTGAACCGGTTGAAATCGGACAAGTTCGGCAACAGTGTTAAACAGGTTATTTATGAATCGGGAGCATTCACTGCCGTCAGTGATGGGCAGTTTTATATGGAACCAGATAACAGTAGCTACCAGGCAGTACAAGCTGCCTTACGGGGGTGGGACCCCACTGGCGGAGCTATATATTACTGGAATCCGGTTACAGCTACGAACAAGTGGGTATGGAGCCGGACCATCATTAAGCAGATTGGTAAACATGTTTTTGCCATCTAAAAAGCTCAAACTAAAAAGGCCTCTGTCGAGGCCTTTTTCTATTGGTGTGGCTGTGAAGTAGTCCTAGTGGCTTTGCAGGAGTATTAGCCGGCTCGTTCCAGGACTCCTCGCCTGAAACACATGGGCTTACTTCGGTGCGAAGCGGACCGCTCGCAATTCGGCATCCATGCACTCAGTCCTCGCTGCTCGAAACCTCCTGTTTCGAGCGACCCTTCGCAGCCCTCAGTTTCGCCCTGTGTTGCAACGGCTCGTCGTACGTCACTCGCCCGGCTAATACTCCTGCTTAGGATCACCAGCAATGTTTTCATTCATCGCGGCCTGTTCTTCAGATGACAATTGTTTCGCAGGAGAAGTATTTAATGCCCTAATGTATACAGTGTTCATTATGGCAACGTTGAAAATGCTTTAACAGTTTATTATACTAAAAAGATAAGCGATTACCCGCAGAAGGAGTGGAAGTAAGATGGGTAATATCACTATTGAACGGAGCAAAACCCCTAAGAAAAAGCCTGATCAAAACAACCTGGGCTTTGGCAATTATTTTACCGATCATATGTTTATTATGGATTACACTGAGGGAGTAGGGTGGCATGACCCCAGAATTATTCCTTACCAACCCCTGATGATGGATCCGGCAACCATGGTTTTTCATTACGGACAAGCGATATTTGAAGGACTCAAAGCTTATAAAGCACAGAATGGCGGGATATTACTATTTAGACCTCATCGCAACATGGCCCGGGTTAACATATCTAATGATAGACTGTGTATCCCCCCCATAGACGTGGATTTTGGAGTGGAAGCCATCAAGACTCTGGTTAGCCTAGAAAAGGATTGGATACCCCAAGCAGAGGGCACTTCCTTATATATTAGGCCTTTTATCATATCAACCGACCCTTATTTGGGAGTACGTCCTTCGCGTACCTACAAGTTCATTATCATCCTTTGCCCAGTTGGCGCTTATTATCCCGAGGGAATTAACCCGGTAAAGATATACATAGAAAACAAATATGTCCGGGCAGTCAAGGGTGGAATTGGATTTGCGAAAACACCAGGAAACTATGCGGCGAGCCTGAAATCTCAGGTGGAAGCTCAGGAAAAGGGATATACTCAGGTGTTATGGCTAGATGGTGTGGAACGCAAGTATGTAGAAGAAGTGGGCACTATGAATGTGTTCTTCAAAATAGACGGCAAGGTAATAACCCCTTCATTAGAAGGGAGTATTTTAGCCGGTATAACCCGTGATTCCAGCATAGCCCTGCTTAAACACTGGGGTGTTCCCGTGGAAGAGAGGCGTATCAGCATAGAAGAAATATACCAAGCTCACCAAGAAGGGAAGTTGGAGGAAGCATTTGGTACTGGTACAGCTGCGGTAATATCCCCCATAGGTTCCTTGAACTGGAATGATAACATTATTGCCATAAACAATGAACAAACCGGGCCCATTTCCAAACGTCTCTATGACACCATAACCGGTATTCAATGCGGTAAAATTGAGGATCTCTTTGGCTGGACAGTTTTAGTTGACTAAGGCCGGAAAACTTAATAAACTAAGCCTTCAACCCCAAGATACATGGGAGGAATAGTGGTCAGTTCTGTAGAAGTAAAAAGATATTGCATACAGATACTTTCATGGGTTGGGGGTATAGCAATGGTGGAATACAGATTCGAAATTATTAAAGCAGAACCTTTGAAGGGACGGAAACTGGAAGGAAGTAAGGACTATATAACTCATGTGCAGGTAATTAGGGACGGCAAGACACTTATGGATGAAAATATTAGGGTCAGAAAGAATCCAGCCGGGGTTTTCCCGGAACAGGATATTATCCGTAAGAAATTGACGGCTCCATCCATGCAAAAGGAACTGACCGAAAAGCTCAAAAAATATATTAAGAAACAAAAATAATAAGCCAAACCAGCAACCAGCCATTTCCATAGGCTGGTTTTTTTGTGGCATAGGAGGCAGTATTGCAGTCATAAAAAGACAGTGACAATAATATATGTAGAATTATCCAATCAATGGCAGGAGAATTTAACCAAAAGATAGAATCGTTTAAATAATTATAAGATTAAGGGGGATTGGGAACGTGGAAAGTTATAAAGGGAAAGAGTATAAGTCCATCTTGGCCTGGGTGGAGGATGGTATTGGCTATGTACAGTTAAATCGTCCCAAAACGCTCAATGCCATCAATGAAACTCTATTGAATGAATCCTATGAGATCATGAATCTTTATTCAGAAGACCCTGATGTGCGTTGTATTGTCATCTGCGGCCACGAAAATGTTTTTGCCGCTGGTGCCGATCTCAGAGCAGTGGCAAGCTATGATCCCTTCAAGGCACGTCATTTCTTGGATTTGGTCCATCGTACCATCTTTGCCATTGAAGACAGCAGCAAACCGACCATAGCTGCGGTCAATGGCTTGGCGCTAGGGGGCGGTCTGGAACTGATGATGGCATGTGATATCCACATCGTAGCCGATAATGCTACTTTCGGATTGCCGGAGATCAATCTGGGAATATTCCCCGGTGGGGGAGGAACTCAGAGAATGCCACGTCATACTTCCATCTGCATTGCCAAGCAGTATGTATTTACCGGTGATTTCTTCGATGCGGAGACCGCCTATAGAATAGGGCTGGTCAATATGGTGGTACCGGCAGCAGAGGTAATGGATACTGCCAAGAAAATGGCCCGCAGGATCGGCCGCAAGGGCCCCTTGGCCTTACGGGCAGCCAAGCAGGCGGTTAACAATTCCATGAATCTTGACATTAAGAGCGGCAGTCGCTTCGAACAATTAGCTTGGTCTATGCTGTTTGCATCTGAGGATCAAAAGGAAGGGATGAATGCATTCCTGGAGAGCCGCAAGGCTGAATTCAAAGGCTGCTAGCTGTTTTACTTAACTAATCGGAGGCATCGTATATGATGCCTCTTTTTTGTCTGCAACTACCTGGTTGGCAGCTTTTGCGCTCCGTTACCCGATCTTAAACTGTTACTTCATAGAACACATAGCAAAACTAACCAAATACTATTTTGCCTGCTAGAGGAATCTGGAAGATTAAACGGAATTAGTTATAAAAAGGCGAAGGGGAGTTGGATATTGCTGACGAAAGAGCAAATAATAGGTGAAGCGCTACGGTTGGGATTCGATGATGTAGGATTTACAAGTGCAGAACCCTTTGATAGTCATAAAGAAATACTTTTATCCAGGCTGGAGCTATACGATTGGTGTATAGATAAGGGAATAAACCTTATTCAGGGAACTGATCCTCAGGCAGTATGGCCGCAGTGCAGCTCAATTATAGTGCTGATTGAAAACTACCATCGTCAGTCTTTTCCGGCTTCAATGCTAGGAAAGTTTGGACGCTGTTATATGGATGACGACCGGGTAACTAAAGACGGTGTATCTAAAAGGATAAAGGCCTTTCGCTCTTTTCTACGAGAAAACAGCATTGATTCCCGGGTGCCGTTTAATGTGCCTCAACGTTTAGCTGCAGCCCGGGCAGGGCTGGGCACTTTTGGGAAAAACTGCTTGTTCTATTCCCGGCGAGCTGCCAGACAGAGTTCTTGGGTGTCGCCTATAACAGTTTTGGTTGATGTTGAATTTACCCCGGATACACCTACTATGGAAGTAGGGTGCCCCAATTGGTGCCGAAACGCCTGTATTGCCTCCTGCCCAACGGGGGCCTTGCTTGGGCCACGCAAAATTGATCCTAGACAATGCATCTCCTATTTAAGCTATTACGGAGAAGATATAACTCCGCTGCCCCTTAGAGAACCCATGGGCATGAAGGTATACGGTTGCGACCGGTGCCAGGAGGTTTGCCCGCGTAATGAGTCCTGGATGGTTCAGGTTCAGGAATTAGAGGTCAACCCCCGGGCAGGAGCTATAGCCCCTCACTTTGAACTGCGAGCTTTGCTGCATATGGATGTTGAATATTACAAAACCCACATCTGGCCGCACATGTTTTATATGGAACCCAAGGACCTATGGCGCTTTCAAATGAATGTGGCACGAGCCATGGGAAACAGCCGTGATCCTGTGTATCTCCCCGACCTTATAAAAGCTTTTCAAGAAAATAATGATGAACGGGTAGTAGGGATGGCAGCTTGGGCCATAGGTAGAATTGGAGGAGATGAAGCTCAGCGGTTTTTGAAGGGTGAATTAAACAGAGCTTCAGGCCTGGTGAGAGAAGAAATTGAACAAGCCCTGCAGGTAACAGTTTGATGTGAGGCAGCTTAGCCAGTAATATGCTTTAGATAACCGAGTCCCCGATTAGGGGACCTGAACTGTTATCTACGGGTCCGGCCTAAATTTTCCCGGGGATTATACATTTTAATACAGATTCCATCCTCATCCACGTAGGCCACTTCTGGATAAGGGCGGGACTTCTGATCCTCCGGTGAACGGGAGATCCTATCGGCAATTCGTATTTGACTGGGGACTAGGTTTAAGGCAAATACTATACTACTGGTGTCTCCAAAGCATCCAGCGTGAGCAATGCCGCCCATTTTCCCCAACACAATAATGTCCCGAGCAGCAGTTATTTCAGCGCTTTCATGCACATCTCCCCATATCACCACCGAGCCATCGGCATGTACTTTTTGGCCGCTACGCAAGTTCTTATGAATAAATAAGTCTCCCGATGAAGGAGCACTCTGGGGTGCCGGTGCCTTTTTGGTACCAGCAGATTTGCGTACAGGGAGTTCGGTGTTGTTCAGCACCATACCGTAATTCAGGCATAACTGCTGCAAAGATGCCAATTCTTCCACAGAATAACTAGCCAGACCACTGCCGCTGAAGACCACTCGGGAGCCTTTGAATAATTGCTGGTTACTTTTGATTTTTTCATCTAGTTCACGGTAAACATCAACAAAGGGAGCGGCATCAAATATTATCAGTAGGTTGCCATTGACACCTTTAATTTTAATCATTCTGGTTTAATACCTGCCTTTTAATGGAATGCTAATATCCAGTGCAGTGTTACGCCCTTCCGTAATCAACCGCACTTCAGGTTTACCATCAACATCCAAATGATTGGCAATCACTGCAATAATATCTTCCTTTAACAAATTTAACACTTCCGGAGTCAGATTTAACCGGTCATGGGATAAAACTACCCGCAAACGATTGTTAGCTTGGCTGCGGCTAGAAGATTCATCCCGTGAGTAAATTCTTTTTATGAAATCCAACATGGCTGGTCCCTCCTTTACCGCGTTGAAAACAGATTGCGTCCCAGGCCTTTTAACCTATCCCAGAACGAATTCTCTTCAAAAGTTGGGAATTCCACTTGTTCGCCTAGTATACGCCGGGCAATATTATTAAATGCTGCCGCAGCGATAGAACGGTCATTTAAGATGATGGGTTCACCCCGATTGGTGGAAACAACTACGCTGCGGTCCTCGGGGACTACTCCTAATAAATCGATACACAGGTGCTCTATCAGGTCTTCAATGCTGAGCATATCTCCATGACGTACCATGTCAGGGCGAATACGATTCACAATAAGTTTGATATTCTGAAAACCAGCTGATTCTAACATGCCAATAATTCGATCCGCATCGCGCACGGCAGATACTTCAGGATTGGTTACCACAAAGGCGTTATCAGCTGCGGCAATTGCATTACGAAAACCCTGTTCTATCCCAGCTGGGCAGTCAATCAATATGAAGTCAAACTCGGGGCGCATCTGAGAGATTAGTTCTTTAACCTGTTCGGGTGTGATTTCGTCCTTATTGCGGGTCTGAGCGGCTGGCAGCATATAAAGTTCTGGGAAACGCTTGTCCTTGACTAAGGCTTGCTTTAAGGTGCACTCACCTTCGATGACTTGAACAATATCATAAATAACACGATTTTCTAGTCCCAGTATCAGGTCCAATTTTTTTAACCCAATATCCAGATCCATCACCGCAACCCGGTAACCCATTCTGGCTAATGAGGTGCTAACATTGGCCACTGTAGTAGTTTTTCCGACCCCGCCCTTACCAGACGTGACCACAATGACCTGGCATTCTGAGGTTTTCTTATCCATGGTAAGGCCCTCCCTTACAAATTTCGTAAATAAATAACTAGAGATTGAACCTTGTGACAAAACTAGACATCTATACTATTGTAAAGCAAAATCAGCGGTGAATAAACTGCTATTTATGGAAAATGTAAGAATAGTAAAAAAACAAAAATAATATGAGCCCTGGGCGGGGCTCATATTGGAGAGGGAATGTGATGGAATTTATGTTTCATTTGGGGGGTGAAGGTTAATCTTAGTATGACATATATAGTTATTAATGGCAATAGTCTGAATATTAAAAATTTTTATGGGGGCCATATGAAATTATCTAACATGGCCGTACATATTTCCTCCACTCTATCCGCACAATTCAGCCATGTCCTCAAAGGCGCGGCGAATATCGCCTGCTGGATAGAGTTGAGCTAAACGCTGGTAAAAGGCCCTCAAGTATTCTTTAGTTTGACCAGCTACTGCTATGGTCTCTCCCTGAATGTTAGTTGTGGCTACTTCATTTTCCAAAGTCTCCATGTGGGCTCGGCAGTTTTCCAAATTTCTTTGAATGAGCTGTCTGGTATCAGCAATGGTTTCAGCTACCCGATCCTCTTCTAATTCTATACCTCCCGAAGCATAAAACCGGCCAACTTCGCAATTTAAGGCGAATGTAAATCCTTTTTCCAAAGCTACGATGTTGTCTTGCTCCTGCTTGATCATCTTTTTGACCACCTGGAGATCAAATTTGGAGTTACACTTTTCAGCTAAAGTATTGTAGATGGTGATAAGAGTTCCGTGCATTTCTACTCCCAATCTATACGCTTGACTAGCGGATAGAGGGCAGGTAACCGAACCCTGCATGGTAGGAGTCATGGTGTCTCTCATAATTACTGCTACCTCCGTCATAATTTCTACCTCCTTTTTATAATGTGATTGTCGTACAAATTCTATCCGGTGCAGCTACGCTCAACTCTTCTACTGTGATTGTACTATTATTCACAAAGTTGGCCAAGAAATGGATTTCTATTACTCTCATAAATTAGCTTTATAAAGCGGGTGAACTACCCTAAATAGACGCAAGAACATTGTCGTTAAAGCTAGAATTTTATAACAACACCCATGTAAAAAGGTCCATTATTAGGAGAGTTATTCCGATACCGATAGTTTGACTGCGAAATATACGTGTGACATAATAAAACTACATAAAAATGTTAATTTGGAGGGAAAGGATATGCTGCTTCTGAATCCAAAACACTTTAATGATCCGTTTCCAGATGAGAAGACCAACCAGATATTCAGAAAGACTATAGAGTTTTTCGAGGATAAGGGCTTGGAAAGCATCAAAGAAGACGATCAAGACATGGTTTTTTGCGATGATTGGATAAGGTATAACCAAGAAATAGGTGCATATGCGACTCTGTTGACTCCGGCTGGCTATGGGGATGCCGACTCCCGTTTGGATATGAACCGTATGGCACAGTTTAATGAGATTCTGGCTTTTTACGGATTGTCGTTTCAGTACAATTACCAGGTGAGCATCCTGGGTTTGGGACCTATCTGGATGGGCGATAATGAAGAAGTTAAGCACCGTACAGCTCAGATGCTCAAAGATGGAGGAATATTTGCTTTTGGACTTTCAGAAAAACAGCATGGGGCCGATCTTTACTCCAATGAAGTAAAACTGTATCCCCAGGGAAATGGCCAGTATGTGGCTAAAGGTGACAAGTATTACATAGGTAACGGCAATAAAGCCGCGTACGTATCAACCTTTGGGAAATATGCTGATACTGACGATTACGTATTTTTTGTAGCGGAAAGCAACCATCCTCGTTACGAGTGCGTGAAAAAGATCAACACCTCTGGAGTACGGCCAGCCTACGTGGCGGCTTATACGCTGCATGATTACCCTATTACCAGCAAAGAAATAGTCTCTAGCGGCCAACTAGCCTGGGATTCTGCTCTCAATACCATCAACGTGGGCAAGTTTCAGCTAGGGTTTGCTTCCATTGGTATTTGTACCCATGCCTTGTACGAAGCGATTAATCACTCTCATAATCGCTATTTGTATGGCCATCGAGTAACGGATTTTCCACATATAAAGAAACTTTTTACCGAATCATATGTAAGGCTTATGGCTATGAAGCTTTTTGGCTTAAGAGCCATAGACTATTTCCGTTCAGCTAATGATTCTGACCGGCGCTACCTATTATATAATCCTATTCAGAAGATGAAGGTAACCACCCAGGGCATGAAGGTAATAGACATGTTGCTGGATGCCATAGCTGCCAAGGGATACGAACAGGATACCTACTTTGAATTGGCCGTGCGGGACATCGGCATGATCCCCAGATTGGAAGGAACTACCCATGTGAACATGGCTTTGGTTATAAAGTTTATGCAAAATTACTTCTTTAACCCCGTTGATTTTGCAGAACTTCCTATCCGCGATGATATAGCCAATGATGATTACATTTTGAAACAGACGGCTGGAAGCCTGCGTGCCGTGCGCTTCCCGGATTACAGGAGACCTTATGAGGGAATCTCTACCCCCAATATTGAAGTGTTTAAGACGCAAATAGAACTACTGAAAGATTTCCTGGGAACTACTCCGCCTTCTCCTGAACAGGCCAAGAATGTAGACTATATGCTGGCTTTGGGCGAAATATTTACCATGGTAGCCTATGCTCAGCTCATTCTGGAGAATGCTAAGATGCGTAAAGTAGCGGAAGAAGTTATTGATGAAATATATAACTTCTTAGTCCGCGATACTTCAGCATATGCCTTGAATTTGCTCATGAACTTCAATAACTCAGCCGAGCAGGAAGCACTCCTGCGCAAGATGATCATGAAACCAGTCAATGATGAAGCAGTAAGCGGTAAAGTTTGGAAAGAACATGTATTGAGCCTGGAAGGCACCTACCATATGGAATAGAGTGAAGACGGGAGAAAATCTCCCGTCTTTTCTTTTTCTGTAACCCTAAAACAAAGTGGGCTGGTGTAGAGCCGGGGATACAGGCATGGGAGGGGCTTCTTCCTGGCAAAGGGGAGTAGCCGGGGCAGTGACAGCCTCAGCATGCCAGCGGGCCAATTTGCGTAAGGCATTAAGCTCTTCCCGGTGGCCTAGCCGGGCCTTTTTTACAGCCCGCCGCAGGGTGGTATAAGAATTTTTTATGTCATCTTCTTGTACAGGGAAGGGAAAGCCGTCCTTGCCTCCGTGGGCAAAGGAATAACGGACCGGATCTGCGAAACTGGGCTGCACCCCAAAAGCTACTTCGGCTACCAAACACAGGGCGCGCAGTGTGGCTGGTCCCACTCCCTTTACTCCTAATAAAGTTTCGAAATCTCCAGGTTGCTGTTCGTAGGCCGCATGTAAAGAGCGGTTTAAGTAACCGGTGTTAGGAATACTGTGCTGCCTGGGTAAACACAAATGGGAGCAAGCTTGAATGGTTGATAGTTCACTTAGTAATTGTTTTGGGGGCAGACAAGCCAGCTGAACAGATAGGCTGCGTACTTCATTATTTTGGCCTGACACTAGGTTGAGAGTATTATGGGTATAGTCGCAGCAGATGGCTGCTTGGGGTTCCTCTGTAAATTCTTCTACCTGTGAACCCAGCCAGTGGTAACGCCGGGCTTGGCGCAAATCCTCACGCATTCCTTGCTGAATTACCGCCCAGTTTCCCTCCTGGGAAAAAACAAAAAAGTGATGGTAAATCTGGTAGCCATCTTGGACTGCAGAGCTATCCACTTTAGCCGCCATGCGGCTGGCATATATCAAGTCATCTGCCTGGCCCCGAATGGGGTAGCGCTCGGCAAAGTCTGCTATTTCTAGAGGAGTCCGGCGTGCTGCTCGTCCTTTTCCGCCGGCCAGGAATAAACCTGCCTGGGGCCCGATATCTGCCAATCCTTCCTTTAGAGCCCCACAGACCGTAGTAGTTACCCCCGAAGAATGCCAATCAAAGCCAATAACGCATCCCAGGGCCTGAAACCAGTAAGGATTTGCCAGGCGTTTCAATACTTCATCAACCCCGAAATCTTCTAGGATTACTTCAACAATGGCTGCGGACAGCGCCTTCATATGCTCAAAAAGCCAGGTGGGACATTTACCTCCATGGAGAGGCAGATGGGCAGTTCCGGTTCGCATGGTTGAACCTCCGGTTATTTAGTAATAATGTAATTATACCAGGTTAAGGACCGTAGGAACACATGTTTGGTGCAAGATATGTGCAGCTGTATGAGTATTACCTATTTAACCGCAGGCAAAATACTCGGATAATTTTACCCAATGCTAATAAAGGAGATGCCAACCAGGAATGCTGAAAAAAGTGGGCTGGACTTTAGCGGGTATAGTGTTGTTTGCGCTCTTTTTTCTCATAGGTGCTTCGCTAACGCAGACCACTCCTCGTCTAATCCTTTCAGCCACTGGCTTGAACAACTGGGAATACTATCCGGCAGAAGCAACCACCATTTACTACCGGGATGGTCAGCCTATGACGCAAATTGGCTACCAGCGAATTAATAGTGAAGATTTTCCGGTCTTCTTAAAAGATGCGGTGGTGGCCGTGGAGGACCGGCGCTTCTACCAGCATAATGGCCTGGATACTAAAAGCATTGGCCGGGCAATTTTGGTCAATTTATGGGAGGGAAGCCGTGCCCAGGGAGCCAGTACCATTACCCAGCAGCTAGCCCGTACCATGTTTTTAACTCAGGAAAAGACCTTTAGCCGTAAGATTAAGGAAGTGCTGCTAGCGGTAGCTCTGGAGGAAAAGTTTAGCAAAGACGAGATTTTGACCATGTATCTCAATGAAATTTATATGGGGCGAGGCTGTGCTGGGATAGCCTGTGCCTCCCAGGCCTACTTCAATAAGGATATTTGGTCTCTGACTGAAGCGGAAATCTGTATACTGGTGGGATTAATTCAGTCCCCGGAGCACTATAATCCTGATACTAACTGGGAGGGATTGAAACTTCGCCAGGAAACGGTTATAAATGTCCTGGTGGAACAGGGAATTATTGCTCCCTCTCAAGCAGATGAAATCATGCATCAGCCTGTAGTGGTGAGCAAGGCCCAAGTCCGCCAGACACCTCATCCTTATTTGGTAAACTATATAGTATGGAAAATGGAAGAGATGGTGGGTAAGGAAAGATTATATCAGGGAGGCCTGTCCATTTATACCACCATCGATCGCACCATGCAAAACCAGGCTGAAAATGCCTTGACCAACAATTTGCGCAGTATCGGCTGGAGAGGAATTACCGCTAGTGACGGGGCATTAGTATCAGTTGACCCTGCCGATGGAGGGGTACGGGCCATGGTTGGGGGGTCCGACTTTGAGAGAAATCAGCTCAACATGGCGGTGCTGCCTCGCCAGCCTGGATCTGTCATTAAACCCTTTTATTATGCAGCTGCCCTTAATGAACGGGTTATCAGCGCCGATACGATTATCAATAACAGTCCCAGGGATTTTGGCGGCTATCAACCTACCAACAGCAATGCCTGGGCACCGGCAAAGGCTACGGTACGTGAAGCTCTGATCCGCTCATACAATGTAGCCTCCGTGGAGATATTAAATATTTTAGGGCTGGAAAAGGCTTTCCGCTACCTTGAATCATTCGGAGTTACTACCTTGGAAGAAGCTGACCGTCACTTAGCATTAGGGTTGGGGGGTATGAACCGGGGTATTTCACCTGCGGAAATGGCAGCTGCTTACGTAGCTTTCCCAGGCAAGGGTTTGGTTTATGGATATCACGTCATCAGCAAGGTAGTAGACCGGAATGACAGCCACATTTATCATTATAAAGCCCGCAGCCATCGGGTGATTGGTGCCAAAACAGCTCAGGCTATGGATAGTATATTAGGTGAGGTTGTGTCCTGGGGGACTGGAACCCGGGCAGCCATACCGGTCCGTTCAGCAGGTAAAACTGGCACTACCACCGACAGCAGGGACTTATGGTATGTTGGTTATACTACCGATTTGGTAACTGCTGTCTGGATAGGAAACAGTGATGGAACGCCGGTAACTGGCAGCGGAGCCTTTGGGGGCAGCCTGGCTGCTCCAGTATGGAGGGAATATATGAGTTCCCTTTACTACCAGGGAGTGCTGGAACAAAAACCTTTTCGCTCCCCCCAAGTGGAGCCAGTGGAGCAAGAACCTGAGGCACCGGAAGAGATCGAGCTTCCGGAAAATCCAGATGACCAGGATGAAACTGAAACTGGGGAAGGGGAGGGAATTCCTAAAGAAGAACTGGGTGATGACATACTGACCCCAGAGCCGGAGTCCGAGGCTGATCTGGATGAAGAAGAAGTCATCCAATTGGAGCACACCCCAGATGCAGACAGCATAGTAAACAACTATTGAGAGAGGAGATAAATACTATGCGCTATGAAGGCAACATTTTCAGACCTTTTAGTGAAGCTAATAGCTACTTACTGCAGTGTACTATCGGTTGTTCTCATAACCAGTGCACCTTTTGCGGTATGTACAAGGATAAGCGCTATCGGGTCAGGCCTTTGCAGGAGATAAAGGAAGACATTAAAATGGCTCGTCAGCATTATGGCAATGTGGAAAAGGTGTTTTTATGTGATGGTGATGCCATTGCCATTGATACCGAAATTTTGCTGAAAATCCTGGATTGCTTAAAACAAAACTTTCCAGCTCTACGCCATGTCGGCTGTTATGTGGGGCCTAACAGCACCTTAGCCAAAAGCCCTTCCGAGTTAACCGCTTTGCGAGCAGCAGGATTGAAAAAGGCCTATTTGGGAGTAGAAACCGGTGATGATCGGTTGCTGAGGGAGGTAAAAAAAGGAGTTGGAGCAGATCAGATGCTGGAAGTCGGGCTACGCTTGCTACAAGCTGGCTGGAACCTATCAGCTATGGTTCTACTGGGGCTAGCCGGCCGGGGACCCCGTTCACATGAACATGCTCTGGCTACCGGTCTGATGATAAACAAAATGCATCCCCAGTACCTAGCTGCTTTGACTGTGACCCCCGTACCAGGAACCGTTTTGTATCGACAGGTACAAAAAGGAGAATTTTCGGTATTGGATCCTTTTGAGACCCTGGAAGAAATGAAAATAATGCTGGAGGCTATTACCGTAGAGCCGGTAAAATTTGTAGGCGCTCACGCTTCTAATTATTTGCCAATCAGTGGGACATTACAACAAGATAAAGAGGCAATGCTGCAAAAAATAGAGCACGTTCTGAATACTAGGGATGCCAGGTATTTGCGTAGTGAGAATATGCGGGGATTATAGCTTATCCCACCAGTTGAAATTATTAAAGAGGAATAATCCAATAATGGCAGCAAGTAAGCCTACCCCTAGACAAACTAATATAATAACCAGTACTAAGGATTCCTCTGAGCCCATAACCAACACCCTCCAGTGGATACCCCTTGACTTATCATACCATTAATACATATTTTTTGGTAATGTTTTTGACCTTATTGTATAGATGACGGTACCCTTTTATGGATTTTGTAACCCCGAAGTAGCAACATATTAACCTGCTTTGCTTACTATAGAGCAAGGAGAGGTGAATATGTATGCGCTTAAAACAATGGCCCATTGTTGCTGTTTACCATCGGACCTTAAGTGATGAACCCTGGATACCACCGGGAGTCAATCTTATGGCAGTACAAAAAATCTGGCCTACTACCCGTGGACAGGGAACTATTGTAGCGGTTTTGGACACAGGTATTGATTATCGCCACCCTGATCTAGCCGGTAATGTTATAGGGGGACGCAGCTTCATACCTGGTGAACCGGATTATCTGGACTTAAATGGACATGGCACCCATGTGGCTGGAATCATTGCTGCCCATGGCAAGATCCTAGGCATGGCCCCTGAAACCAAGCTGTTGGCAGTCAAGGTCCTAAACCGGAACGGGTTTGGGAGTTTCATGTCCATCAACCAAGGTCTGGCTTGGGTACGTAACTGGCAAGGTGAAAATGGCGAACGGGTAAATGTAGTCAATATGAGTTTGGGGTCACCCATTCCTAATAGTGCTATGCATCAAGAGATTATTAAAGTGGTGAACAGCGGAATAACCGTGGTTTGTGCTGCGGGCAATACCGGTGATGGTTCTCCCGATACACCGGAAATAGATTATCCTGCTTACTATCCTGAGACTATCTCTGTAGGCGCCATAGACCTGCAGACCGGTATTGCCAACTTCAGCAACTCCAATGACCGTATCGATGTAGTAGCTCCTGGGGTTAATACTTATTCTACTTACCCTGACAATCGCTATGTCGAATTGTCAGGCACATCTATGGCTTCTCCCCATATGGCGGGTGCGGTTGCTCTGATCATATCCCGGTATCAGATGCGTTTTAACAAGAATCCGACCCCTGATTATATTAGAGACTACTTGCATATGCAGGCCGTTGACCTGGGGGAATTAGGCTTTGACACCCTTTATGGTTATGGGTTATTTACCTTCAACATGGATGGGGGTAAAGCCATAAAACTTTTCATAGGCAAAACCAGTTATGAAATTAATAATCAACAGGGTCAACTTATGATGGCACCTTTTCTGTTATATGGAGAACCAGTAGCATCTATTCGGGAAATATGTAATTTGTTGTCAACAGGTGCAGATTATTCTCCTGGCAACGACGACCAGGAACACCCTCATGGTCAGGTTAACATTTGGTGTTAATAAGTGGCAGCGTTACAGTAAGAACCATCCTATTAATTAAAGAAGGAAAACCCTCGGCCCTCATAGAATATACATGGTACAAGATATAAGTGACACTATGGTCTTGTTAAGGCACATGAAGGGGGATGATGTGATGACTAACAAACTCCACATATTTGCGGTATCTGATTCGGTGGGTGAAACGGCCGAAAAGATTGCGGTGGCATCAGTTTTACAGTTTAAGGTAGACCGTAGCATAACCCGTTTTTCTCGGGTAACCAGAGAAGAACAGGTTAGCCAGATATTAGACCAGGCAGTAAAAGAAGAAGCCATTGTAGTGTATACAATTGTGAAACCTGAACTCAGTGCCTTTTTGGAGACCCAGGCTAAAGAAAAAGGGGTTCGTGCTGTAAATGTTATGGCACCACTTTTTGAAGTAATCCAAGAAAAAACTGGGTTGCAGCCTTCCAATATCTCTGGTCTCACTCACAAGCTGGATGATCACTATTTTAATCGGATGCAGGCCATTGAGTACACCATTGAGCATGATAATGGTCAGAATCTGGAAACTTTTAAGGATGCGGATCTTATCATTCTTGGTTTACCCCGCACATCCAAGACCCCCCTGTCCATGCACCTGGCTAATCTAGGCATTAAAGTTGCCAATTATCCTATTCTTCATGATACCGAAATCCCTGAAGAGATTATGGAGCTAAAAGGCAAAGTTCCCATGGTTGGATTAACAATAGACATTGACACCTTAATGGAACTGCGCCGTGAGCGCTTGCGGAGCTTTGAGGATATGGATGAAGAGAGCATTGATGAACGGGTTGCCGAAGAACTGGATAATGCTTATCGCATATTCGCTAGACTGAAATGTCTGGTTATTGATGTGACCATGGATGATATAGAGACCATTGGCAATACTATAACGCACAAGTTTAAGCTTCCCTTAAAAGTTACCCATCATCGTTTTTAAGCAAATCTGGCGGGGGCTGTAGAGCCCCCATTTTTATTTTTCATACGTGCCCTTTCTAGTCCCAAATAACTGCCTTTATAAATAGGTCGAAGCTGGAATCAAAACAGAACAATTTGGCGATATTTTGGTCAAGGAACGATAGTTTCCGAGGTAGAATAACTATTGTAGACAAATCTTGAGCAGGAGTTATGGTAAATGCACAGACAGGATTTAAACCAATCCCCCGAAGGTGAAAAGGATTCAGATTCGTTAACAAACGACCATACTTCCTCGGACAAAGAGATAACAAAATGTCAGATTGTGCAGGAACAAGACTTGTTGAAAAAGTTATCCTTAATAGGTGAAATGTCCAGCTATATAGCTCATGAGGTTCGCAACCCCATGACCACCGTACGAGGTATGGCCCAGTTGTTGGCTATGGAGCACCCCGAAAAATCCAGCTATTACCAACTAATGATAGAGGAAATTGACCAAGCCGATGAAGTATTGAAAGAATTCCTCTATCTGGCGAGAAATTCCCCTCTTACTCTAACCCAGGTAAGGTTAAATGATATAGTATACCGGGCTGTAGACTTGCTTTACAGTCAGGCAGTTAAGAAAAACTTGCATATTGGTATATCGCTAACCGACAATGTTTATGTGTACGCTGATGAAGAAAAACTTATTCAAGTTTTTATGCATGTTTTAAGAAATGCTATAGAAGCTTCCCGAAAAGACGGTAGCATCTTTATCCTGTCGCGATGTATAGATAAATGGGTTCGGGTCAAGATTATTGACGAAGGCATTGGCATGAACGGTTCTCTCTTAAAGAAAGTTGTAGAGCCCTTTTTTACCACCAAGGAGGAAAAGCACGGTTTAGGGTTACCAGTAGCTTACAAGATAATCGAGGATCATGGCGGCCAATTGGAGATTGCCAGCAGGCCCGGAAAAGGAACCGTTTTAGAAATATGTCTTCCCCGACTAGCTGTTAAATCGGAAACCGAGTTAGCATAAGAGCAAAAGGAAAGGAATAATTGATGCCCTTTGTATATATAGTACGCTGTAGTGATAATACCCTTTATACAGGTTATGCTGAGGATATATATAAAAGGTTGGCTGAGCATAATGCAGGCAAAGCCAGTAAATACACCCGCAGCAGGCTGCCGGTGGAACTGGTCTACCATGAGCAACTACCCGACCGGAGTTCAGCATTAAAGCGGGAATGGCAAATTAAGCAGATGGACCGCCTGGCCAAAGAAACACTGATTAACGAATTCATAAAAGGCTAGAAATTATACATAAATAAAGAAAGCTTCCTCGGGAAAAGCTAGATATCAAAGCTAATCTCGCAAGGAGGTTTTTTTATGCACAAAGGGCAGATAATGAGTAAAGAAGAGTTTCTGCGCAATTCGCAGTATTCGAAGGAAGAATGGGAAGGGTTGCTGGTGAGTGCCGATGTCACTAAGAATCACTACAACATTGGGATCCAGCTAGACGAAAACCGTATTCTTCTTGTTGATCAGGTGCCTGATAATCAAGTTCATCACCGTATCACCCAATTGGTACCCCAGATTACAGAATTGCAGCGACAACATAGAGCCCAAAATGATTTGCAGAATTACCAGTCCTAAGCTGGTAAAAATTATCACGAGGTAATTTGTTGCACAGCAGATATTTGCTGACATAGAATTCATCTTCAACTGATATGTATATATTGGAGGAGATTGAAGATGGATCTACGTGAATATCTGCTGTTTCCATTCCAAGATCCCGACTGGGTGCGCAAGCTGCTGCTGGGCTGTGTTATTACCCTGCTGCCCATTGTCAACATTCTCACCTTGGGGTATTTTCTGGCTTGTCTGGAAGCAGGGCTGCGAGGACGCCAAATGCTTCCGGAATGGGATGGATGGGCGGAACTGTTCAATGACGGGCTGCAGGTTCTAATAATAAGTCTCGTCTATTTAGGTATTCCCTTAGTGTTAGCCATATTATTACTGTCAGTGCCGGGTATTGGCAGTCTTTTAGCAGCTATAATCTTTTTAATACTAGGTACCATGCTGCCTGTAGCCATTGCTGCCTTCAGCCTTTCCAGAGATTTTCGTGACGCCTTTCGAATGAGCGAGATCTTCTTTTACACCAATAGAATAATAAATGAATATATCTCCGCCTATCTGACCACCGCCTTGGTAATCTGCCTGGGAACAGCCATTTACCTGCTGGCCCCTCTTCTTTCCATATTGGGATCATTAATGATCTACTATGCCGGTTCAGTTTTCTTTAATCTGGTAGGACTGCTACTAAGAGATCAAGTCAATGGCTAGCCCCAAATTTACAATTGGACATCATGGCAGTGAGAATAGTCTTCGACATGTCATCGGCCGTTCCGGCATTCCCGATGTTCGCTTCGCTCACTATTAATGTTGGCCCTGCGGGCACTACTGATGTTCGTTCCTTCGGAACTCACTATTAATGTTGGCCGTTCCGGCACTCCTGCTTAAGCCGACCAGCTATGTTTTCATTCATCATGGCCGGTTGTTCTGGTGGTAATTGCTGTTTTACTACGGTTGACGGCCTCTGCCCGAAATGCTAAGATAATATCTGCGAATGAAGTCGGGATGTGGCTCAGTTTGGTAGAGCGCTTGGTTCGGGACCAAGAGGCCGCAGGTTCAAATCCTGTCATCCCGACCATTATTGGTTTAAACAAATCCCGATAAATAGGGCGTTTACGGGGCATATACAAATAATATGGAGGCTGGTAATAGTTCCGTAAGAATCCCTAAGAATCGGGATGGTTCTATATGGTTCCAGACAAGTGACAGACAAAGTGACAGACAAAAATAGCGGGTGAAAAGCCCGCTATTTCATATTTCTGAACTCCCTTTTTGCATTTCGCCCTGGCCGTTGGCCGGGGCTTTTTTTATTACGCAAAAAGGGGAGGTACAAAACAATATGGGAAATGCAAAAATAAAGCACGTAGGGGCAAGGTTCACGATAGTACCAAATGCCATCATAGACGATTCAGGAATTTCTTTTCGTGCGAAAGGTATATATGCATACCTGCGCTCCAAGCCGGACGATTGGGAATTCCGAGTACCGAATATAGTAAGAGCTGGGAAAGAGGGAAGGGATGCGATACAGACAGCGATAAAGGAGCTGGAGGATACCGGATATATAGAGAGACACCCCCGTAAGAACGACGATGGATGCTTCGCGGGATGTATATGGTATATATACGAAAAGCCGATAAATAGGGAAAGTAACGGACTAACTGAAAACCCGTCCGACGGTTTTCCCGTCAGTCGGATTTCCCGTCGGACGGGAAATCAGGGAGACATTACTAATACTATCTTAAATAATACTATCTAAAATAAAAAGATAAAAATAAACTGCGGGGCTGAGAAGAAAAAGGAGGCGCAGGGGAAAATGATAGACCAGGATGAAATACGTAGAGCAAGGCAAACAAATCTGGTTCAGTATCTGATGTCGAAGGGATATTCCCTCCGACGTGAACCCGGGAAAGGAGAAAATTTCCGATTGGTCGGCTACCAAGGTTTAATCGTGCAAAAAAACCATTTCTTCAGGTTCGGGGGCCGAAATGAAAAAGGCAATGCAATAGATTTTCTAGTTCAGATCGAAGGCATGACATTTCTACAGGCGGTAGAAGAATTGCTCGGGTGTGATGTTCAAGAAATCAAAAGCGTCCAGGATAAACAGCGCAAAGATTTTGCATTGCCAGCGGCAGCGGCAGATAATAAGCGTATAATAAAATATCTTAAGCATCGAGGCATTCCTGAACAAATAATAAAAGAGTTAATTGTTAATGCTACCCTAAAATTAGGCCGGATGCTGGGGAAAAAATAGGCCACCTTAATATTCCAATCCTGTATGATTATTGTTGACACGATAATCGTACGGGAGGAAAGGAAATGATTAAG
>Ga0116180_1000431_pt1 | contig 39701 bp, 35 predicted proteins | sample AD_UKC073_MetaG_FD_89804 | JGI IMG/M metagenome (GOLD analysis project Ga0116180, IMG submission 89804) | Active sludge microbial communities of municipal wastewater-treating anaerobic digesters from USA - AD_UKC073_MetaG | ecosystem: Engineered > Bioreactor > Anaerobic > Digestate | place: USA... | reverse complement strand
TCAGCAGTGGCTGCGCGCGCATTCAGCGCTGGCGCGCCAATTGGAGAGCCGAGACGACCCGCTGGCCGAGCTGCCCATGAGCACCCATGCCAAATACCTGTCGCGCCAGGTGGTGCTGGTGGGTTATGGCCGGGTGGGGCGGCGCATCGCAGCGGCCCTGCGGGCGCAGGACATTCCCTTCGTGGTGGCCGAAGAAAACCGTGATCTGGTGGAAAAGCTGCGTGCCGAGGGCGTACCGGCAGTATCGGGAGATGCGTCCGACCCTGCCGTGCTGATCCAGGCCCACATCGCCCGTGCCCGCCTGCTGGTGGTGGCCACGCCCGACACCATGGATGTGCGCCAGATGATCCTGGTAGCACGCACCCTCAACCCCGAGATCGAAACTGTGGTGCGCACCCACAACGAGGACGAGGCCGTGCTGCTGGAGCAGGAACATGCGGGCAAGGTGTTCCTGGGTGAGGAGGCGCTGGCCCAGGCCATGACACGGTATGTGGTGGAGCGCGCAACGGCCCATGGCGCAACGGGGCAGGGCACGGTCGTGGTGCCCCTGCACGCCTGAAAAATTCAAGCGTTTCGGGCGCGCAGCACGGCAGACCGCACCAGGTGCAGCCGGTCGTTGCCAAAGTACATGTCGTCGCCCACAAACACTGTGGGCACCCCGAAGGCACCGCGCTGGATGGCTTCGCTGGTGTTGTGTTTGAGCTGGTCCTTGATGTCCGCCTGGGTAATACCCTGCGCAAAAGCTTCTGCGTTGATGCCTAGTTGCCGGCACAGATCGGCCAGCACCGCATCTTGCGAGATGTCCCGGTCGTCCTGGAAATACGCCTTGAAAACGGCCTCGGCAAATGCCAGGAACAGCGGCTGTGTGGCAGTGCTTTGGGTCAGCCAGACGCAGCCGCGCATGGCCTTGACGCTGTTCACCGGGAACACGCTGGGCGGGAAGTGGATGCGCAGGCCGGCTTCCTGCGCGCAGTCGTGCACATCCTTGCGGGCGTAGCGCATCTTGGGCGTATCCCAGCTTTCGCGGGCGGCATAGATGCCCTGGTTCACCGTGTTGAAGATGCCGCCTACCAGCACCGGCTTCCAGGTGATGGCCACGTCCAGCTCACGCGCCAACGGCTGGATGTTGCGGAAGGCCAGGTAGCTCCAGGGACTGGAGCAGTCGAAGTAAAAGTCGATCATGCCTGCGGCCCTTGCCCGTGCTGGCCGGTGCGCACCGATTGCGCGGTCTGGCCGAACAGAGCCTTGCGGGCTTCCTCGGTGATGGCAGTGGGGCGCAACTCCTTGGCCACGTCCAGCCCGCGCTGCACGGCGGGGCGCTGCAGTAGCGTCTCCAGCCAGCGGTGCACATGGGGGAAGTCCTGCTCCAGCGGCACGGTCTGCGCTTTCCAGGTGCGCACCCAGGGCAGGATGGCCATGTCGGCAATCGAATAGGCCCCTGCCACGCAGTCGCCCGTGCGCTGCAGCTGGCCGTCCAGCACACCATAGAGGCGGTTGACCTCCTTGCCATAGCGCTCGATGGCATAGGGCACTTTTTCGGGGGCGTACAGCAGGAAATGTCCGTTCTGGCCTGCCATCGGCCCCAGACCCCCCATCTGCCACATCAGCCACTGGATGGCCTGGGTGCGCCCGCGCAGGTCGGTGGGCAGGAACTGGCCGGTCTTCTCGGCCAGGTACAGCAGGATGGCGCCGCTCTCGAATACCGGCACCGGCTCGCCCCCATCGAGGGGCGCATGGTCCACGATGGCGGGCATGCGGTTGTTCGGGCTGATGCGCAGAAAGTCTGGCGCAAACTGTTCGCCCTTGCCGATGTTGACCGGATACAGCGTGTAGGGCAGCCCGCACTCTTCCAGCATGATGGAGATTTTCCAGCCATTCGGCGTGGGCCAGTAGTACAGGTCCATCATGGCAGGGCCTCCAGTCTCACCGTCGGCTCGGCCATCACGCGGGCAGCCTGGTCGAGCTGCTCCAGAATGTGGTTGGCGTAGAAGCTGTTCTGGGTGTCGGGCTCCAGCGCGGCCAGCGCTAGGTTGGCCAGGGGCTGGTTCAGCGGCACGTAGTAGCTGCCCGCTGGCACGTCGATCAGGCTGCGCACAAGGCTGACGTTGACCTTGGTGATCCCTTCGCCGCCAGCAACGGTGCCGCGCACATCCTGGCGCACGCCGTCGGCACGGCCCGTTTCGCTGAAGGTTTCGCCTAGCACCGAGCCCGATTCGGCCACCCGTGAGACTGACAGGCCCAGCAGTTTCAGCCGGTCCACGGTGGCACCAGCGGTAGGCGCCAGCCAGTAGCCGCAGGGGCGCGCACGGGCTTTGGTGGTCTGCAGGGTCAGGGAGGAATTCCAGTCCACGTTGACGGTGCGGTCCGCGCCGGTGGTGGGGTCCAGCATCAGCAGGTCGAACTTGCCCGGCGTCGGGCCTGCCTCTACCACCGCCTGGCCCTGGCAGGCCTGGGCGCTGACTTCACGCTGCACATAAGGCAGCAGCTTCTGCAGATCGGCAGCGCGGTCTGCCGTCACCTTCAGCACCGCGTTGAGTGCCGTGACATGGGTGTGCACCCGGCGCTGGATGTGGTGGCGGTCTATGCCAACCCCGCGTGTCTCCACCAGCAGGCTGATGGCATTGCGCAGGCCATAGACATTGCGGCCGGTGTCGGGCTGGGTGCCGCCCATGGACACCCACAGGTCCTTCGGGTTGGTGGACGTGGTGTAGTACCACTCGCTGGTCAGCTGCTGGCCCGTCAGCGCCGCCACCACGGGCCGGCGGTACCACTCCTCGGCGGCCTTGGTGATGAACTCGGGTGTGTTGGCCGTGGTGGTGTACTGCAGCAGGGCATCGAAGCGCTGGACGGCGCCAAACTTCTCCAGGAAGCGCCCGACCACGGTGTATTCATGCGCGTCGATCACTACCGCCGGGCGATAGTCACGCGCCAGTTGGGCCAGGGCGCGTGCCTCGGGCGTGGCCAACAGCAGGTGGTCGCGGTTCATGTCCACACCATTGGTGGTCACCCGCTTGTGGCTCAGCGCGCCGTCCGGGTTGGCGCGGGGCACGATCACCACGTTGATGCGGTCCAGCAGCGGCTCCAGCAGGCCGGTGCCCAGCTCGCGGGCCAGCACAAGTAGGGCTTCGGCACCGGCCGGCTCGTCCCCATGCTGCTGGCCCACCAGCAACACCGTGGGCCGCTCGGACGTCACCAGGGCGGCGGCGTCGGTGGCGGGTGCCCGCGTCAGCACCAGGGCCTGCAGGGGCTCGCCATTCTGCGAGGTGCCCAGGTTCAGGATCGCAGCGCGTGAGCCGTTGCCCACCCGGTCTGCCACAGCCTGCAGCCACTGGCGCACCTCGGTATTGGTAGAGAAATGGGTGCGGCCGTCCTGCAGGCCGGGCGTGGCGTAACGCACCGCCGGCTCAGGGAAGCGCGCTGCCACGGCCGCGCTATAGGGCAGGGTGGTCTCGGCCAGAATAGGTGCGGTAACCACGGGTGACGCCACCGCAGCTGCACGCGGTGGCACGGCTTCCGCCACGGGTGCCGCAGGCGCGGCAGCGGCTTTGGGGGTGGCTGGGGCAGCGGGCTGTGCGGTTTTGGTGGCTGTGCCGGTCGCCGACTTGTCGGGCCAGGCCGGCAAAGGCACCGACGAACTGCAAGCCGCCAGCAGGAGTGCCGGCGTGAGCACCAAGGCCAGTTTTTTCAGGCGCATGGTGCGGGCAGGTGCCAGGGTGCGGGTAACAGGGGGTCGTGTCATCACGGTCTTCTTCCTTGGATACGGGCCGGGGCTGTGTTGCCTGGCCAGACGATGCACAGATGCATCGCCTGCTTTGTACCTGATTTCTGGTGCGGGGCGGCAGCATGCGGCCGCAGCGGCCGAAAACAAAAAAGCCCTGATTCACAAGGAATACAGGGCTTTCAGGGGTGTTCAGGACTGGAGTGACAGTTCTGAACTGATTTCTGGCGGAGCAGGCGTCCGTCGGAGCCTATCCAGATCCTTCCAGATCCTTCTAGATCGCGCATGAAACTCTATAGAAATCAAATACTTCGATGATCTCCCTTCCAGGTGGTTCCGGATCTATCTAGCTCAACCATTTATTTTTTGGTAGGATGGATGGTAGGAGTGAAGTTGGATGCCAAGAATAGCGAAGCAACTTACGGCTCTTGAAGTTGGTCGGCTTCAAGAGCCCGGCAACTATGCCGTCGGGGGCGTGCCTGGCCTGTACCTGTATGTCAACGAAGGGGACGGGCGGTCATGGATATTGCGTACGGTGGTTGGATCTAAGAGACGACATGTCGGTTTGGGAGGGTATCCTGCCGTCACTCTCGCAGCTGCTAGAGATAAGGCTCGAAAAGTCCGAGAGGACATTGAAGGCGGCATTGATCCGATTGAGAGGAAGAGAGCGGTGATCGCTCGGCTTCAGGCTGCTCGTGCTACCGAGAAGACTTTCGAGGAAGCTGCCAGTGCTTACATAGCGACGCATCAGGACAGTTGGAAGAACGCAAAGCATAGGGCTCAATGGGGCAGTACTTTGCAGACCTACGCTTACCCAGTTATTGGTCGTTTGCTGGTGCGTGATATCACTCAAGCCCACATTCTTCAGACTCTTGAACCGATCTGGAGGGAGAAAAATGAGACTGCAGTACGCTTGCGCGGTCGCATTGAATCTATTCTTGATTGGTCCACCGTCCGTGGCTACAGAGAGGGCAACAACCCCGCCCAATGGAAAGGGCGCTTGGACAAATTGTTGCCCGCACCTACCAAGATTCGTACGGTTACTCACCAGCGTGCCGTTCCTTTTTTAGAGATGCCCGCATTTATGACTGATCTTCGTAGTCAGGCGGGAGTTGCAGCCAAGGCGCTTGAATTTACTGCACTTACTGCCGCAAGGAGCGGCGAAGTTCGTTTTGCGAGTTGGGGCGAAATTGACCTCGAAGCTAATGTCTGGACGGTTCCTGCGGCACGCATGAAGTCTGGACGGGAGCATAGGGTTCCACTGAGCACTGCATGTCTTAGTCTATTGGCTACGCTCCCTCGAAAACCCGAAAGTGGACTTATTTTTGAAGCTCCCAGAGGAGGAGTTCTTTCAGATATGAGCATGACAGTACTAATGCGGCGTATGGAAGTCGATGCAGTTCCCCACGGATTTCGCTCCACATTCCGTGACTGGATTGGCGAGTGCACTAATTATCCGAGAGATTTGGCTGAGCAGGCTCTGGCCCATGCCCTTGAGAGTAAGGTTGAAGCCGCCTATAGGCGAGGCGACGCTCTGGATCGTCGGCGGGAGATGATGGAAGCGTGGGCAGACTTTTGCGCTGGAGTACAACCGGTGCTACCGAGAGAGGAGCATACATGAGTACAAAATTCAGGCCGCAGAGTCTAATTTCATCGAAAAATATTGAAATAAATGAATTGCTGAATCTCATTGCTTACTATTTAGTGCCATCTCGAATGCACTCAATAGGCATTGAGTGCATTTCTGGATTTCTTAATGTTCCGCTTTGGGGGGTTAATTTATCCATTCACGACTCGTTAAGTAATGTTCTGGCGAGGTCATTTCCCTATGTTCTTGATGAAAAAAAGAGGGATGAAGTTGCAAATATACTGGCGCGCCTTCCAAAATTAAGCCTTCTTTCATCGGAGGAGGATAAATTAAAAATAACCAAAACTCTTTTTCATGAAACCTCTCGGAAAGGCTATGCGGTTTTCCTGTATGGTGCAAGAGCTTTTGAGCGAGATAAAGAATATCGAAAAAGTGTCTTTAAAAAATATATGGAAAAAATGGCTGTTGCATTAAACTCGGGTGAGATTGTGGCAGCCAATGGTGACGGGGTAAGTAGTCTTTCTTTGCGGCCGGTAGTTGCAAAAGTTTTTTATTCAGATTGGGCAAAATGGATAATATCTTTCGATGATTCATTGAAGTTTTTTGGAGGAGATGTCGGATTTGATTTTTGGAGTGATTTTGTAATTAAAAATATCGACTGTGAATTGGATTTGGTATTGCCGGATGAGTCGGTAGTGGCTGCTAGAATTTTAGAATTTGATGAAATAGAGTCTCAGGGCTACGTAACAGGGCTGATTAAAGAGTATTTGACTAAAACTTTTTGGAATATTTCTCAGGGAGGATCGGTTGTCAATTTTCCAAATGAATGCATTCTTGAGGAAAAAAATGCGCATGGGGGTTTAAGTGGAAGTGAAGATGCTGCAATTAATATTCTCGCTCTGGAAGATTTCGTCTCCTTTAAAAAGGAGGTTAAGCATGACAATCTCATCGACTCCAAATTTGTTTCAGACAAATTTTCTAAATCTCAGTCTGATTTTCTCTATAAAAAAGAATCTTCTTCGGAAAGCATTGATGCCGCATTAACGAATGTTGGTGATAATAGATTAAAAAATGATCGGTATATTGGCAAGAAGGATATTGCTGCTTTAATGAGTATAGGGGTTTCCACGTTGGCGACATATATCAATGGAGGCTCTGGATTTCATGTGCCATTTCCTGAATATACGACGTTCGCAAGAAAGAAAGTTTGGAAATCAAGTGAGGTTTATGAATGGATTGAAGCTTTTCGAGTCTGGAAAATGCAAAGAAAATAATTTATCTGTTGAGGTAAGTTTTGTTATTTTGGTATTTTTAATGAAATTGACTTTTGATGGGCAGATGTGTGTAGTGCGCAAGGATAATTTATATTGATACTGGTTGTATAGGCATTGGGGAGTTAGTGCAACTCCATGTTTTTTTCAGAAGCTCAATGCCGACAAGTCACTGGTTCTGTTGGTGGTTGAGGCTCAGAGATTAAGTTTTGTAGATGTTCACTGAATTTTTCCTTAAACTTGCTTACCGCCTGATTTTTGATGATTTGGCATTTCTTCTGCGCGATATTTCATTTGTTCACGAATTCTTGCCTGTCCAAGATGGCGAGCCGGCTTGGTGGTAAGACCTCGCTCACTGTGACTGCGGTGGTCAACCCTTTCTGTATATCCATACTCAGCCAAACTCTCATTGGCCAATTTAGACCAGAGAGCTCGCATTTCTATAACTTGTGAGCGTAATTCGGCTGACCCCCTCCCGCAGCCATCCTTTTGGCACCCTCCCAGATGGGGATTTTGGCGGTTAAATCGACTAAAATGCTGACTCGCCGCTCGAGGAATACCATCTGGTATTCTGTCTGAGTACATTAAGTGTACGTGAGGTTGCGGCACTTTTCCCAGTGATGCGATCGGCTCATGGATAGCATATTCGTATGCCTTACTTCCAATTTCTTTCTGGATTAATTTTTCGACTAGCAGAACTTGCTGTTCATGTGTTAGTTGATTTGGCAGTGCTACTTCAAGTTCACGGTATGCTGCACCATTTTTTCTTTCATAATTGTCGGCCGCATGCCAAAGTTCCTGGGGGTCATTTGCCCATTCAGGCAAATTTCCAAAACCATGAGCTATTAGGTCATCAGATTGACCTTTATATTTTCCTTGGCGAGTTATGTAGCGGGAGTGCTCCTTGGAAGTGCCCTTGCGCCCCGACTTTACAGAGAAGTGGTAAGTTGCCATAATGATTGATTTTTTGGTTTGATTGGTTGAATGTCTGAGCAAAAATTGCCTATTTCTTTCAAAAAATTGAGAAACGGTAAGTGCGCATCCTCTATATGCACCTTGGATGGCAAGGACTATTAATGCCTGACCTACTGGTCATAACATAGAGGTCAGTTGTATAAATATTTAATAGAGACCCACGGTGGTGATGGGCATGGTCTCTTCTTACAGTTATGTTGCTTCTCTTATGGAATAAAATTATGGCTGTGATATTTCAGTAATTTCCAGTTTGATAGCGCAACAGAACTCTGAGGTACGTATGGAAACTTATAAAGACTTGCTTGCTCTGCAAGAGGCACTCAACAGGCAGATTGAGGAGGCATGAAAACCAGAGTTGACGAAGGCGAGAGTCAAGGTGCGTGAGTTGGTTTCCCAGTACGAGCTTACAGTGCAGGATGTCTTCCCTAAATCTATACAACGTGTCAAGAGGAAGACAGGGTCTGTCGCCCCCTAAATATCGCAATCCTGAAATTGGTACCACTTAGAGTGATTGGGGGAAGCCACCGCAGTGGATTGCCGGAAAGGAACGCGGAGCGTTCGCGATATAGAACAGGTACCTGCTCTTGAGGTTGATGACTAACCATGTGGGATGCCATGGCATCCCAAAGAGTAACGACTTACAGCACTGGAGCGCCAGCTGTGGAAGCCTGTGAAAGGCATGATGGTGCTGTCTAGTTTTTTGCCTTGCTTATTCCCTTACAAAGTTTTTACGTGTTCGGCGTGGAAAGACTGATGTACGAGATTTTGATGAGCAGGCAATGTCGCGAATCCAATCTTGAGTTCTTAACGGTTTCTCGTTCGTTATGCTGCTAAGTGAGCGCTTTGCTAGGCGCGCTGAGCAAGGAGGGGGCGCGAAATGAATGTCTCTGCCCCATATTGGGCAGGAAAACGATAAATGGACGTGGAGCGCTGTGTAAACAGTCGCTGAAGTGGATGCTTATTAGGAAACGGTGCCGGTTTAATTACTATCCCTTCACCGGAAATCCCGGCTCTCGGTAGCCAGCCGCCCCAGCAACGGCGACAGATCCGCCAGCTTCTCCGCAATCAGGTTGCACACCTCTCCCTGACGCTGCCACCGTCGCTTGACCGCCAGTAGGCGGGACTCCAGCAGCACCTGCCGCTGGGCTTCTCGCAGCCCACGCCAGACGATCACCTGGGTCGTGCCGTGTTCGTCCTCCAGTGACACAAACACGGTGCCCTTGGCCGTCTCCGGTTGCTGCCGCAGGGTCACGATGCCGGAGGTGCGCACCATCCGCCCATTAGGCATATGGCGCAGTTCCTCCGAGGTCTTGAGTTTGTATTTGTCGAGCTTCTTGCGCAGCAGGGCCATCGGGTGGCTGCGTAGCGTGAGGCCAACGGACGCATAGTCCCAGACCACTTCTTCCCCCTCCGGCGCCTCCGGCAGTTCCAGAAACTCCTCCTCCACCGCGGCCTCCTGCAGCAACGCAGGAGGGGCATGCAGAGCCGCTGCATCCCACACCTGTTGGCGTCGGTGCCCGGACAGCGTGGCCAGGGCCCCAGCCGCTGCCAACAGCTTCATCTCGTGTTGCTCCAAGTGGGCACGCCGGGCCAGCTCTTCTGCGTTGTCAAACGGTGCGGCTTGGCGTGCAGTCTGAATGCGCAGTGCGCTGGCGGCAGATAGCCCCTGGACCATGTGCAGCCCCAGCCGCACCGCAGGCGGGTTGGGCAAACCCTCCAAGGAGGTGTCCACCTCACTGAACATTACATCCACCGGCCGCACCTCCACCCCATGGCGGCGAGCGTCCTGCACGAGCTGGCTCGGCGTGTAAAAGCCCATCGGCTGGCTGTTGAGCAGCGCCGCCAGGAAAGCTGCCGGCTCATGCCGCTTGATCCAGGACGATGCGTAGACCAGCAGGGCGAAACTGGCCGCATGGCTTTCCGGAAACCCGTACTCCGAGAACCCTTTGATCTGCTCAAAGATCGCCTCCGCAAACTCCCGCTGGTAGCCCCGGGACGTCATGCCCTCCACGATCTTGTTGTAATACTTGCCCAGGCCCCCTTTGCGCTTCCAGGCCGCCATCGCCCGTCGCAGGCCATCGGCTTCACCCGGGGTAAAGCCCGCAGCCACCATGGAAATCTGCATCACCTGTTCCTGAAAAATCGGCACCCCCAGGGTGCGCCCCAGCGCGATCTTCAGCTCTTCGCTGGGGTAGGTCACCGGCTCCTTCCCCTGGCGCCGGTTCAGGTAGGGATGCACCATGCCCCCCTGGATAGGCCCCGGCCGTACGATCGCCACCTCGATCACCAGGTCGTAGAAACACCGCGGCCGCAGCCGGGGCAGCATGCTCATCTGCGCCCGGCTCTCGATCTGGAACACCCCGATGGTGTCGGCTGCGCAGACCATGTCGTAGGTCTGCGGATCCTCGGCCGGAATGTCCTGCATCCCGAACGCATAACCCCGGCGCTGGCCAATCATGTCGAGCGCACGCCGGATGGCGGATAGCATGCCCAGCGCCAGTACATCCACCTTGAGCAGGCCCGCAGCATCCAGGTCGTCCTTGTCCCACTCGATCACCGTGCGGTCTGGCATGGAGGCGTTCTCCACCGGCACCATACGGCACAGCAGATCCTTGGTCAGCACAAACCCACCCGTGTGCTGCGACAAATGCCGAGGAAACCCGATCAGCTGTTCGGTCAGGGTCAGCAACTGGCGCACTGCCAGCCCCTCCGCCGCAATCCCCAGCTCCGCAAACCGTTCCAGCCGCACCTCCTCACCATCAAACCACTTCTGGCCCTTGGCGATCGCATCCACTGTCTCCAGGTCAAACCCCAACGCCTTGCCCACATCCCGGATGGCCGACTTCGGCCGGTAGCTGATGACCGTCGCCGTGAGGGCCGCCCGGTCTCGCCCGTACTTCTGGTACAGGTACTGGATCACCTCTTCCCGCCGTTGGTGCTCAAAATCCACATCAATGTCCGGCGGCTCATTACGCTCCTTCGAGATAAAGCGCTCAAACAGCACCGACATCCGCGCCGGGTCCACTTAGGTGATCCCAAGGCAGTAACACACCACGCTGTTGGCAGCAGACCCCCGCCCCTGGCAGAGGATGTTCTTGGAGCGTGCGAACGCCACGATGTCGTACACCGTGAGGAAGTAGTGTTCGTAGTGCAGTTCGCAGATCAGCGCCAGTTCATGCTCGATCTGCGCCTGGATGGCTGGAGCCACACCACCAGGCCAGCGGCGACCCGCACCCTCGTAGGTGACCTGGTGCAGGAAGCTGGCGGCTGTATGGCCCGCCGGAACCACCTCGTCCGGGTACTGGTACTTCAGTTCCTCCAGGCTGAAACTGCACCGTGCTGCCACGACCAGCGTCTCGGCCAGCAGCTCCGCCGGAAACGTCTGCGCCAGCCTCAGCCGGGTACGCAGATGCTGCTCCGCACTCCGCTGCAGGTCATACCCGCACTCCGAGAGCGGCTTGCCTACCCGGGTGGCGGTCAGGACATCCTGCAGTGGTTTGCGCGAGCGGATGTGCATGTGCACATCACCCACCGCCACCAAGGGCAGGGCCGTCAACTCCGACAGGCAGCGCATGCGGTGCAGCCAGAGTTCATCGTCCAGCCGCCGTAGCTGGTCCACCCCGATCCAGCAGCGTCCTGTAAAACTCCCCAGCACCCACCGTCCCGCCGCCTCCAACTGCACCTCCGTGGCTTGGCGGTCCGGGCAGAGCAGGACCACGCAGTCCGCGAGTTCGGCCTCGCTGATGTGGTCCAGTGTCAGGTGGTAAGTGCCCTTGTTGGAAGACCGTCGCAGCTTGGTGATAAAGGCACACAGGTTGCCGTAGCCGTTCAGGTTCTGGGCCAGCACCACCAGGGTGAACGGCGCCTCGGTTTCGTTGCGGGGCTGGATGCAGAACTGGGATCCCAGCAGCAGCGGCAACTGGGCCGCCTTGGCCGCCACATGGGCACGCACCACCCCCGCCATGCTGCATTCATCGGTGATGGCCAGCGCCAAGTAGCCCAGCGCCTTGGCACGCACCACCAGTTCCTCGGCATGGCTGGCCCCTCGCAGAAACGTGAAGTTGGTGACACAGCGCAGCTCCACATAGTCCGGCAGTGATCGGGAAGGACGAACCGTCATGGCGTCTTCACCCAAAATGCCCATGCAGAAACCACGCTGTCTGGTCCCCGGCCAGACGCTGCTGAAACACCCACAACACCCCCGCATGGGGACTTCGGGCCAGCCAGTAGTCGCGCTGCACATTGAGAGGGCGTGCGTCGCCCGTCTCACCGCTGCGGTGCCACCAACCACCTTCCACACGATCCGGCCCGAGCAACAGCTGCAAAGGCCCCTGGTAGTGCGGGCGGTTGTCGCGTTCGATGAGCCGCAATGGCTCGTCCAATATCCAGGTGGGCAGGGGCAGTGAATAGGGCGAGTGCGCCACCGTGCGCTTCGGCAGCGCGTGGTCCCAGGACTGCATCCATTCCAGCCGGTGGTCCGCCGTTATCACCGGACGCCGCACGCAGCCACTACCCAGCCGCGCCTGGATCCGCTCCAGCGCCAGCTCGGTGCTGGCTCCTTTGCGCAAGGTCTCGGGAATGAGTGAACGGCTTTCTTCGATAAGCGGTGCGACTTCGGTGGCCAGCAACTCGATGTCGCCGGCAGGGGCCAGCAACTGGACCTGGGCCAGGTGCTCGGTCAGCAGCCGCGCGAAGTGGTCCACGTTCTGCGAGGGCTGCGCCGTCCGCACCGTGATCTCGCCGCCCGTCCCCGCATCCTTGGCCCGCATCACGTCGTGGCACCAGCGCAGCGTGAAAGCAGTGGCCCCCAGACGCCGGGCCGCCAGCCACCCCGCCATCTGCACCAGCAAACGCCGCGCACCAAACAACAGGGCAGGGGCCGTCTCCACCCGCGACATCAACTCCAAGCGCCCCTTAAAGCTCTCCGGCAGCACCATCCACTCATAGGCCTCCGGTCGGAGCCCATACGCCTGGTCCAAGGCTTTCAGCAGGGATGGGTCGAAACGGCGGCTGAGACCGCCCCGGGGCAGCTTGCGCACATCCCCCAGGGTGCGGCAGCCCACGCGCGCCAGGGTAGGCTGGTGCTTGCCCACCGCCGTGATCGCCTCCAACGGCAGTGCATCCAGCACCCGTTCCAGAGGTATCTGAAACCCATCACCAGCCTCCGAGCCGCCATGGCGCACCAAAGCCAGTGCCGCCGTGCCTGTAGGTGCCCAGGCCAGCTTGGCGCCCAGCTCCACCGCGCCAGCTTCCACCAGCGTATGCAGATGCGCCAAGTCCCCGAACAGCCGTGCACTGCCCGCCATCTCTGCGACCACCGCGTCTTCCAGCACAGCCACCCGCGGGGTGAACTGCAAGGCCCAGACGCCGAGGGAGGCCGTATCAATGGCAGATTTAAGAAGATAGGGACTGGCTGGCAGGGGTGTGGGGAGCAGCGCGGCCCAATGCCCGAGCATGGGAGGCCTCCTGGTGGGAAGGCGCCAACAAGGGTGCTGGCACGGTCTTCAAGCGGGGTGGCAATACTTTGGCCAGGCTGCAGGGCAGGGCGGCCAGGTACAGCGTATCGTCCAGGGAAGCACCCCGGCGCTTCGGGATACGCACCTCCAGGTCCCAGCCTTGGGCCAGAGACACACTCACCCGCAGTGGTACCGGCGACGCATCCCCCAAGGTGCCCGTCGGCCGAAACAGAAACACCGGCGCATCACAGGACTGGGCATGGATCTGCAAACGCCGAATCTGCTCGGGACGGGCCTGGGGCAACCAGGAAAGCACCACCCCCGCAGGATCGGACTTCACGATCTGCTCCGTGACCCAGAGCCGGTCCACAGGCGTGGAGGCACCCACCCACACCACCTGGTCGGAAGTCAAACCCAGCTGGGCCAACCCCCCAGCATGGGGTTGCTTGGGCGGAGCGATCAGGTAGACGCGACGACCCGAGTCAATCAGAGAAGGCAGGGCGGGGCCGAGCAAACGCCATTCACACAACGCCGCCTGGGGCATCAGCAGCTCGGTCAAGCTGTGCGTGGGCCAGCCACCACCGGGGAGCTGGCTGTCCAGCAGCGTAAAGCCCGAAGACACTGTGCGTGAGACGGCACCACCCACATCCGAGCCGCGCCAGACAGCCTCCGCCACATGGCGCGGGAGGGCGCCAGTGTCGAAGGTGCTGGGGGCAGAGCGGACGGGGAATGGCATAAAAGAGCCGGGGAATTGGAGTGTTTAAAATACTGTACAAAACATCAGTATATGAGCGCAATCCTCAAAGCGCGAAACACAGAAAACACACGACCAACCGCGGTTCGGAATTCGTAGCAAGGTCCAACCGCCCCGTGTGGTCTTGCCACGATCGGGACGCGAATACACCTACAGTCTGGTCCAACATTGCCCGCCGGGTGTGTTCACTTGGCTCGATGCCCCATCCCATGGATCTGCGATCCCTCAGCAACCTTGATGTTTCTCGTCTCTAAACACGTACCTGTGCGGCAACTGCTCCGCACCGGCTTGGCGGCTCTTTGTCTGACGCTCTGGCTACCTGGCCAGGCGGATGTTCGCTATGAGGTTCTGGTCCAGCCGACTGGCTTTGCGCAGTGCCCACAGTTTTTTGCAGAAGGTCAGCCACCACGGCGGCTGAGTCAGGCTGGCAGCGAGCTCCAGATCCCGCAAGGGAAACTGCGAGAGCTTTGTTATGAAGCCTTTGCGGTGCTGCACAGCGGGGAAAGCCGCACGCCAGTGTTTGTGGCCCAACGCTTGAATCGCCAAACGCTGGCCACCGCTGACCAGAAACGTGCTGACCGCTTCTTTGCGGATGCGCGGCTGCCACGCGGTGAGAGGGCAGAGCTGGAGGACTACAAAGGGTCTGGGTACTCACGAGGCCACATGGCGCCTGCGGCCGATATGCCGACGCACAGTGCCATGGCCCAGAGTTTCTCGCTCGCCAACATGGTCCCGCAGGATATCCAGCACAACGGTGGTGCCTGGGCCAAGATTGAGCAGGACACCCGCAGGTAGCCTTTGTCTTCGACGTGTGTTCAGAACCCGCACCCCAGCTGATAAGACAGGCCTAATCGCGCCCACCCTCGATCACTTGCAGCACTGGCCGTCGCGGGCGGCTCTGCGCCTGCGCATCACCTACCAGCGCGGTCAGCGCTAAGCCGAAGACCAACTCGTCGAGTTCGTTGACGTGTACGGCAAGTTGATCGGCAATATCGGCGCGCGTCATGCCATCCTCCCGCAGTGCGGCGAACACCTTTTGGAAGACCTGTGACGTCTCCCGGGGCGCACTATTTGGCTCTGACTTCTGGTAGCCACGTTGCGCCATCTCGATGCACAGCGATCTGTAGTGCCACTCGTTGACAAGCTTCAGATCTTTCAGCCTGTAGGCAAGCGCTGCGACAGAGACTGTCCAGAACACCTTGTGTGAGACCAGTTGGTCCACGGTGGCCATGACAGGCGCGTTGGCCAGAACGCTTCCTTCCGGCATGAGAAACGCCGATGCAAACTCGTTGGCCTGGCGCTCAGCGTCCTTGACCTTCGGGCCAGCATGACGATGAAGGACCAAGTGCCCGAGTTCATGGGCGGCATCGAAGCGGCTGCGTTCACAGGACTTTATCGTGTTGAGGAACACGAACGGCGTAGACGCATGCCACATGGAGTACGCGTCCACGTGGGCAGTGTCCAGCGACAGTGAGAACACCCGCACGCCACGCGCTTCCAGCAGATGCACCATGTTCTTGATCGGCAACTCGCCGAGACCCCAGATTCGGCGCAATGCGGCTGCAGCCGCAGCAGGGCTGGACTCGTGGCTGAGGTCAGGCAACTGCGCCGCCGGCAACTCGAAGCGCTGCTCGATCCACTCGTTCAGCATGAGCGCGACCGCGCCAGCGCCTAGCGCTGCATCCCGCTGGCCGGCGGTCATCTTCGACATGGACCGGAAGCTGACTACGTCGGGTGTCACCTCCTCTACGTCCGATCCAACAAAAAACTGCACCGGGAAGTGCAGTTGGTCAGCTAGAGCGAGGAGCCGTTCTCTTTCAGGCTTGTACTCTCCGCTCTCATACGCGGTAACCGCCCGCACATCTGCGCCGATGAGCTCAGCCAACTTCCTCTTTGTGAGCCCTCGACGTCGACGAGCAAGGCCTAGGCGGTTCGGGTTGAACTCTGCACCGTAGCTCATGCCTTCCGCCGAACCGCAACGTCGATGTCAGGCTGGACAGGGGGCGTGATCACCACCTGTTCGCCATCGAGCGGCTGAGCCCGCAAGATGATCCGTTCCTGCCACACGGAAACGCGGCCGTCGCTACCGACGTCCAGCGGCAACGACAGCTCCGCACGCAACTCGTTCTTCGCGTGGTGTGCCAGCAAGATCCAGGTGGTTACCTTCTCGTCTTCGTCTTGAAGCGGCACGGGCAGTTCCATGCCCGGCAGGTAGAGCTGCAAGCTCCGGTTGATCTCGATGGCGCCCGCGGTGTTCGGTCCCTTTGAAGAGGTCGTCGCAGGCTCAGCATGCGGAATGCCAGTTGCCTCATTGCCGGTGGAGACGATGATCGAGATCGAGCCGTCGGGGCTCACGGTCTTAGGCGAGTTCTGGTCGTTGAAGCGCGTCCAGCCCTCGGGCTTCAGCACGTCACGCAGCGTACGAACAGCTTCGCTCCACGCCGCAATGGGCGGGAACAGCGGGGGGTGGTTCTCGGTGCAGTTGGACTTGGCAATGTAGCCAGCCATAACCGCGCGCAACAACGCCGCTTCGCTTAAGCCGAGCTGCTGCAGGCGTGGGAGGACGGAGGTAGGTTCAGCGTGCAGGATCGCGGTCATCATTACTTCCGGAAGTTTAGCTGCCTGGAATCCTACCACGATTGAGTGAGAAAAACAGGAAGTTTGACTTCAGATTTTCCTGATATTTGCGAGGGGCTAAGCGACCGCTTGGTGCCATGCTGAAGTACCGCTTTGAGTGGTGAGCTGCCACTCGCGCTGGAGCGCGGAGCGCCTGCAACCGCTGCAGAGCCGCCGCTGACCGGGCGGCGACGGCTTAAGGCTGATTGCTGCCGGTGCGGCTGGGGCCGCCCATCGATGGCGGTTGCCAATACCCGACATTGGCCGAAGTCTGCCGCGAGGACCCACTGTTGCTTCAAAAGCTCTCTTCGAAGGACGGTTGGCTCCAGGTCGGCGGCCGCGACTGGCGAACGGCGGCCCGCCCGCTGCGAAGTGTGATCCTCTCCCTATGCGGCCGAGCGCTACAGGAAAGCAGCATTTAAATGCCTTTGTCTACTCACGGTGTTAAAGCTCGTTTGCGTCACGCGATGACGCCTCACTGAGGCGCACTACCGTCGTGGAGCGGATAGCACCGGTACAGATCCAGCTCATGCGCGCTCGCCCCGAACAACGGAGTTGGAAATTGAACGAGAATTGCTCACTTCTTGCTGAGGCACTCCGCTGTGATGCTTCCGTTGAATTGACCGCTGACTTTAAATCCAGATGATTCACTACGCCGACGCCAAGATAACGGAAGCATTCAACTCCATGCTCCGCACCGACTACATATCGCTGAACGATACAGAGCGGCTGGGTCTTCTCGCAAAGTACTACGTCGATTACTTTGGCCTCATCCCAGAGGTGTTGTCCGACACCGACCAACTGATCGTCGGCCGACGTGGAACTGGCAAGACGACGCTCTTTTACCGAGCATTCGTAGGATGTATGCAATCCTGGCGAAACGATCATCCAGAACACATCGCTCCCAAACAAAGGACGCTAGGCATCTATGTGGATCTGAGTAAGTGCCAATACATCGAGGATGTCGCTGATACAGATTTTGTAGCGTTTGAGCATGCTTTTGTCAGTGATGTCTGCGACGCTATTACGGAGCAACTTACTCGTTTCTGGCCTGCTTTGGCTCAAGAGCCAGGATACTTCTCCAAATTGTTCAAGGCAGCCGAGAGCAACCAAGTCGCCGAAGTGAGGGGTGTCCTTGATGGCATTGCACGACTGTTGCGCGAAGGCCTACCGCGAGTGATTGATCGTTCCTCCGCGGTCGACTTTAAGGAGTCGTCTGGGTCGACGCAGACAAAGGGCGCTGAGCTCGGAGCAACATTCAGCGAGGGTGATCCATCAATCGCAGCAAAGCTGAATGAGGGGCGTACAGAGTCGCGTGCAAGCGAGCGCTCGTACACCACGCGAACCAGCTATCGACTCACTGTTGCCGACATTCTTCGCATTCTTGGCGATTTACGAGAGAAGGCCGGGATATCTGCGACGTACTTATTCATAGATGAGTTCTCCGCGCTCTCGACGGACTTGCAGCGCCGATTTTCTACTCTCTTGAAGAAGCTGTTGGGCTCTCACGCTGGCGTGTTTATCAAGCTGAGCGCCATCACCGACAAGTACGCCCTGGGAAGTGCCATCATTTTGCAGCGTGACTTGTTTGAGCTTTCACTAGACCTCGACGCATTTGTCGAACGATCCCATTCACTTAATGATGCAATGGAAGGATTGGCGGATTACTCTGAAAAGATTGTTCGCTCTCGTCTTTCTGCCTACTCCTGTCCTCCACCCGATGAGATCTTTGAGGAACCCGGAGAGACGTACGCCCTTCTGAGCAAGTCTGCGATGGGGGTCCCGCGAACTCTTGGCATTGTGCTGAAGCAGAGTTGGAGTCGATCGCGACAAGGTAGTGCGCGCAAGATTCGTAAATCCGACATCAGTTTTGGAATCCGCTACGCCTCGACCGCGTACCTGAACCAACTTCTAGGCGCAGCGAGAGATGGCGTCGCGATACCGTCGTTTCACGAAGACATGTGGAACGCGTTGCTTACGCGTGCGCAGGCAGAAAAAACAAAGGTGCCTGACGTGGCGGCAAGTCACTTTCTGATCTTGGTTCGGAACGAGCAAATGCTATCGATGTTGAACATGTTCTTTCTAGTCCATTTGTTGACGAAAGGACGCACAACGAAAAAGGAGCGGTCATCGCGGAACTTGTACTGCTTCGATTTTGGAGTGTGCGAGGAGAACAACCTCGGATTTACGACTGACAAGAACGTGATAAGGCAGCAGCGCTTTGCGTATGACGATGCGCTTACCCGATTTGAGAAGTACTTCGGAGTGACCGCAGAAGCGACATTCCGGTGTCCACAATGCGGCACGATATATGCGGAAAGCGAACTCATAGTTGCAGGGACCCAGCTGATGTTTTGTCCGAGAGATAGAGCTGATCTGGTCAGCCAACAATCGGCTGATTCGAGACTCCAGTACACCGAAGAAGAGACCAAGATCATCGGTTCCATACGTTCAGCAGCTCGCGAAGACCAAGTTTTTGCCAGACAGATTGCCGATGATGTTGGCTGCTACGTGCAGAAGGTTGCCAAATTCGGCGAGCGCTTAGAAAAGGTCGGTGTTGTCAAGCGCGAGACTCACCCGACGGAAAACAAGCTTTTCTATTACGGCGGTAGTACCAGTGGGTCTCCTGAAACGAGTGGAACTTAAATTTAAAGTAGCCGAGGAGAGATCACGGAAGCTGCCGGGCGTCTTGCGCTCCATGTCGAGGTTGTCCGCCCCTTCCCGTCATTCGCGTATCTGCAGATCAGCGCGGCTCAATGACCGCCTTGGAGCGAGGACCGCAAGCTCGGCCCTCACCGTCGAACGGCCGCAACCGCTGCAAAGCCGTCGGCGGATTTGCACTCGCTTGAGTTCAGCTAGCGATAAGCCACACTTGTCGATAGCCAGCCACCATTGAAAAACGCCATGATGCGTGGCGCAGAAAAAACGGCACTGATCCGGTACCAGGGCGTTTGAATGTCCCCCGATGGATCAGGCCGCAGCAATCGATGCATTGATGGAGATCGTGGTGGCGACTGGCATCACGATCTTCTTGCGCCCGTGTCCTTCGTTGGTCACTACTTCCACCTTGACCAGGCCCAGCTTACTCAGCTTGGCAACGTCGCGCGAGACGGCGCTCTGGTCACGGTGGGATGCGGTCGCCAAATCTGCAATGGACCGGCGCCCCTTGCTGGCCAGCCGCAACAGCTCGAATCGCTTGGGTGTGAGCTGGCTCAGGAAGTCCTCGAATTCGAAGCTGGTAAAGGTCTTGGCGTACGGCAGCATGTCTGCTTTCTCATCCAGCGCACGGGCAACATCCCGACCCTTGCGGGCATGTTCCTGCAGTACAGGACTCTTGGCGAAATCTGCCAGCGTGATCTTTTGCTTCGTCATATTGCTTCTCCATTCACGAACTTGATGGCGAGGGCCTGCCACTCCTGCTCGAACCGGTCGTAAAGCGCTTCGTAGCCAGTGAAGGGCTCCGCCGTGATGGAGCCCATGTAATGCCGATGCGAGTACCCATGGCTGTTGTCGTACCCCAGCACCCGGCCGTTGTCGCCGCTGAAAATCAGCGGGTTGATGTAGGCCAGTGCATAACTGACAACCTTCTTGGACGGCAACTCACGGATGACCCGTTCCTTAAGCACGCCACCGCCCAGCCGCGCAGGAATAAGCACATCCCTGGGGGCATAGATTTCTTGGGTCTTGGGCGCTTTCATTGGTTTCAGCCATGATGTATAAAATCAACCCTGATGTCAAGACTGAGGCACAAATCTGTCCTTGCTTCCGCCATGCCTGCGACATCAAAAACATCCCGCGCAACCAGACAAAAACGGCACCAGCACCGCTCTACCGGCACCGGAGTTGATTGGCGAGAAGGGAACGATGAGACGAGGCGTGGCAAAGAACCATGAGCGCCATTTTTCTTGCTGTGCTCGGGTTGTACGAGGGGTTTTTGCCATCAAGGGGTGTGTGCTCGCTCCTGGCGGCAGGGGCGGCTTTGCAGCGGGTGCGGCCGTTCGCAGTCAACCTGTGAACTCACGGTCAGCGCTCCCAAGCCGACCGTCGGGACGGTTGCCAGGGCTGGCCCGTGCGACCGCAATGTGAGGTGCTGCAGACGTTGCCGGCGAGTGCGTGGACGGAAACCGGCGCCACCCTGCCAATGACCTCTGTTCACTGCGTTGAACTCACGCAGCCGACCCACTGCTGTCGGTCACTTGGGGGCCCCAAACGAAGGCAGTGCAGCACGTAGCAGCGCCTCGTGCCGGCGCCAACACGCGATCCCTATTGCGCTGCTGCAACCATCCGTATGTCGCCGCGTAGTGTGCGTATGGCTAAGTCATGACGACGCCACAGGTATACCAACGCGGCCACGGCGCGCCAAACGAGGCCACGGTGAGCCCGGACGGCCGAACGCTGCTTAGCCCCGAGCGCAGGCCGCCCAAATGTGGCATAACCCGTATGGTTAGGCTGCTATGGCAGCTGCCGCTATCATTGGCGAAACCTAGGCGATCATCCATAGACAGGAGGTTTCGTGGCCGGCTACGCGCAGTACCAAGAAGACATAAAGGCAGACGTCACCGAAACACTGAGCGCCCTTCAGTGCCAGCCGATTCTTTTCATCGGCAGCGGCTTTTCACGCAGATACGCCAACGGCCCTAACTGGGAAGCATTGCTGACCCTGGCAGCGGAGGCATGTCCAACAATTGACAGAGATTTTACGTACTACAAGCTTAAGTATGATAACGACCTGCCTAAGGTGGGGTCTGTTTTTGCAGAATTCTATTTTGAATGGGCGTGGACGAAAGAGGGACGAAAGCATTTTCCGCCGGAGCTTTATTCTGGAGACGTCCCTCGCGATGCGTACCTCAAATACAAGGTGGCAGATTTACTCAAGGACATGAGTACGAAGGGCGCAAGCAAGGCACTCCAGGCGGAGCTTGCGGCGATCAAGAGGCTTGGTCCTCACGCAGTGGTAACCACCAACTACGACTTGCTGTTGGAGCCACTATTTCCGCAGTATGAGGTCGTCATTGGTCAGCGCGTTTTTCGAAAATCTGCGTTGGTCGTTGGCGAAGTCTTCAAGATTCATGGTTCGATTGATGACCCGTCTTCGTTGGTACTCACCACGGAAGACTATGAAGAGTTCGACAGGACTAAGAGGTATCTCAGCGCCAAGCTGCTGACATATTTCGCGGAACATCCTCTTCTGTTTATCGGCTACAGCGCCACCGACGAAAACATTAAGAACGTCCTGTATGACATGAGCAGGATGTTCACGCCCACCAGCGCATTGATTCCGAATATATATATTCTACAGTACGACGAAGGGATAAATGAGGGGAGCGAGCCAGCACGAGAGCGGGTTCTCGAAGTAGGCGACGACATCAATGTCCGGATTAAAAGTATATCCGCCAGTGACTTTGGATGGGTATACGAGGCTTTCGGCTCCAGGGGGGTGATGGAAAAAGTCGATCTTAAGGCGCTTCGGTCACTCGCTAATCGAATGCATAGCTTGATTCGGACCGATATTCCATCAAAGAATGTTCAAGTCAACTACGAGGCGCTAGAGCATGCGATCTCAAACCAAGGTACGTTTGCGAACCTATTTGGCGTTACGGGACTTGGCGATCCCGGGGCCGCAAATGCAAACCATCCATACACATCGACCACCTTCGCACAGCAAGTTGGCGTCGATCATTGGTATCACACGAATGAGCTGATCAAGCAGGTGAAGAAGGATACTGGTTTTGATATGCAGTCCTTCGACAACATCTATCATGTCGCCATTAAAACGGGGCAAGCTGCAGGTTCAAAGGTTCGAAAGTATTCAGACGCTGCAGTCGCCCTGTTGAAGAAGGTTCGGACAGGTCAGCCGTATGAGATTCCTGCACAAGTCTTAGCTGCGCAGCCTGCCAAGCAAGTCGTTGCCGCGCTTGCGCCTGCGGCGCTGGCCCCGTTGTCGCCACTGAAGGTTAAGAAGACATAGCGGGAGTTGAGGTAAAAGCTGCAAAGGCGCTGACCGATACCCCCCAAACTTCATCGAAGCGGGTCGCCTAAAAATGCGGCATTCCCCTCGTCTCCCGAGGGGCGGCTGCTCCAGTGTTGAACTCGTGTTTGGGCTCTGCAGCAAAGAACAACGCCTCAGACGCTGGAAGCATCTATGGCGTTGATCTGATTAGCTAATTTTAGTCTGCCCGACAGGAATCAAACCTGTGATCCACAGCGTAGAGGTTTAAAGGTCAGCAGCCAGTCTCGAGTAGTACGTCGCGTTGCCGCGGCGGGTGCCTGCTATTGGCCGATTTGCGAAGTCTAGCGCAGACACCCGATTGCGATCGCTCGGTCAAGATGGGATGCCCGGTCGCTTACGCCGACACTAGCAAGTGGTGCAATTGACAGCATTCTCAAGGCATGGCGCGTAAATTCTTCACCAGATTTGAGTTTCCGGAGTTGATTGCATTTTGCCGGACATGTACAGCGGTAGAGGCGGATTTAAAGGTCCACTGCCGCCCCGGCCGCATCGCCACTTCCTCCATGGCCTTGAAATAGTCCGGTGGGATCGAACCACGTGGTTTTTTCCCGAGGGATGACCAATTTGCGGTCGCCGGCACTGAGAGGAATGCCAAGCGGAATAGTCCAGCTATCCAAGCCTTCTGCAAACTCGCGCCATATATGATCAGGCTCGTTCTTGTGCGAGGCAGCGAGGTAGAACCAGAAGCTATTGATGGCCACGAGTTTTACTAGGAAACGATTTCCAAGCCGTCCGTTATAAGCGATAACCGCGCTTCGGAAAAGCTTTGGCACAACTTCGTCCAATTCCCTCCCCGATAGATCGACCCGTCTTCCGGGAGTGACTATCTGCAGTCTCAGCATGGCTCGCGGCGCGTATCCGCCGTCCAAGATGTAATTCGCGAACCTCGCTAGGGTCGATGTGTTCTTCGAATTGTTCGCAGCGCGAGATGCATTGTACGAGATTTTCAGAATAACCCGAAGCAACTGCTGGTATGTATACTTGAATTCCACGCCAGAGCCACGCTGGACTATGCTTGCGAAGGTTCTATCAAATTCCTCCGCAAGAAAATTATCTAGCTGACTCAGTTTTATGCTGTTGCAGGATTCGCATACATCGCGTATGACAGGCTCGCTTTGGTGAAGCTTCTCGGTCTTAGGGTTATATGCATGCGTCATCTCATTTCGAAAGATGAGATTCTTTGGCCAGATATGTTCCTTGGTAAGTGAATCTTGCCGTCCACAATAAGCACATTTTTTCATTGGTGTCCAAGCGGGTCAAAGGTGCCCGAGTTTCGCACGGAATAGTCAATCAGCCACATCCAGTAACCGGTGCGCCCTGGTTCGGCTAATGCGTTAGCCCCATTTTCGGCTCGCTTCTGAATGATGAAGTCATCGCCATCGCGAAGCCAAGTTTCAAGTTCAACGTTCATCTTGTTTGTCTGTACAGTCGACCGCTTTGGAGCAGATTGAGACTCATTGGCGAAGGACGGCTCCTGGCCGAGACCGGGGTTACCCACGGCCAGCCGGAAGCTGACTCTGGCGAGATGGAAGGCCTCACGGAATGGCCGGTTCCTGGCGGCGTCCCCGCCTCACACTGCCAGCCAAGACCCGTCGTCAGAGCACTACACGCAATTCGCGCAAAAGCAGACATTCGCTGCAAGACGAACGCCATGAGCAAACGTGTGCAGCGACCCTGAGCGGTCCGCATCGTGTAGGCTTTCGCCTATGCAACCATTTGACCTCAAACCTGTCCTTTGCCTTGATCAAAAATTCAGAGGGTACTTTGCCGACAATGCATGGACGTTGGTGGTCGGAGCAGGCGTGTCGAAAGGGATTGTTCCCGATTGGCAGGACCTAGCGATAGCGGTTGTTCGGCATGCATACGGTACGGCGCTCTCTGACCAAGAGATTCAGAAAGTCTTTAAGGATAGTGGCTGGTCCATGGATTCCTGGATTCAAGCCGCTGCCAACGCGTTTGTCGCATTGGGGAAGTCACTGGAAGAGTTCAAGGATGTGCTAGAAGAGCAGATTTATTCAGTAGTGCGAACAAAGGCTAAAGGCCTTGGACTTGAGTCCTACCTCACGGTGGTACTTAACGATCCAATGCGAGCGCCGCGTGACCGGGTAATCGAGGTTTGCGACTTCTTGGAGAACGCGTTTCCCGGTTGCTCAGTCTTTCAAGTCGCGCGCGCACTTTCTCGTATTTGCACTCACGGGCATGCGCCTCGAGCCGTGCTGACCTTCAATGCCGATACTCTGCTGGAGACCTATCTCGTTTTGGCGGCTCGACGAGAGCACTATCAAGGGCCGGGCCCATACGGGCACCCACCCTACATGTTCGTTCAAGTTACTCGCTCGGGACCGTCGAGTGCAGGAAAGATACCGATCGTTCATTGTCATGGCGCACTGTCGCCTAAGCCGATGCTGAACCACCCCCATCGGGACTCTCGAGATAGGCTTGTATTTCTCGAGCGCGAGTATTTGGCAATGGCTAGTAGAGAGGGGGCCTGGGGTGAGACGATGTTCATTCAGCTTGCACATACGTCGAGAATGGCATTCGTCGGACTCTCGATGTCCGATGCAAACATACGCCGATGGATGAGTGCTGTCCATGAAGAGGCGGCTGCAGACCTTCGGTCATATGGAGTGGTTGATCACGCGAATCCAACGCATGTATGGATTCGAACCAAGCCCGCAGCTCCAGTTGACGAGCTATTTTTACCGTCGCTACGTCATCTCGGAGTTCGCCCAGGTTGGATTGACACCTGGGGACATTTGGAGGGTGGTCTTAGAAACTTGACGGCCTGTAACTAGCAATACGACCTGCTCTTACTGCCGGCCTGAACGACCGCTTCGGGGCGGGGGTAACGCGTTCGGCCCAAACTAGACCGGCCGTTCATGACCGGATTTCATCCCCCGCTTTGAAGGGCAGGTCTTGGTAGTACAGCGGTCATAGGGGCCGCAGAACGATGAATGGCCGCTAGCGATCGCCGCAGTCATTCAAGCCATCGACGGTGAGTGACTCCGACCAGCCTGAAGCGGTAGTTCGTGCTTAGCTGAACCAGGCCGAGCACAGCAATCCGCGAGTGTCTGATACTCGATCGCCTGATTTCCGCGTTTCGACATCCATAGACGTTGGGCGTTCACCGCGCCAGCTTCTGCCTACACCCCCAACGCGTCATGCTTCTGCGAGCTTTGCCCGCGCCTCGCGCTTGCCCATGCGAAGCACCTCAGCGATGCGCACCAATTGCGCCGCCCGTGGCTGCACCTGGCCCGATTCCCACTTGTAGACCGACAGAGATGAGGCACCCAGCAGTGAGGCAATCTCCTTCTGCGTCAAACCAAGCGCTGTTCGCTTTTCCAGAAGCGCCTGCGGCCCAAAATTCCCCGACCGTGGCTGCTTGACTTCAGCCGCTTTGCCTACGTCCTGCGGCACTTCCAACGTCTTCACCTTGCGCTTTGATGTCTTGAGCAGCGATGCCAAGGCCTTCACCTCCCGCTTCAGCGCAGCAATCTCCGAGCGGTGATGTGCCAATGCCTTGCGCATCCCCTGCAACTCCGGTTTCAGCTCCTTGCGGGCCATGCGCACGACTTCAGCGCGGAATGCGTTCGAGAATGTATTCATGGCCGGATAGTACGAGAAGGCCAACAAAGTGGTCCCCAACCTCAAGACAGCCCTCAAAAACAGAACCGCCACAGGCCCCAGGCCCGTGGCGGTTTGAACCAAGGCCCACGGCCTGGACGGGGCTTACTTGCGAGCCTTCTCCGCCTTGCGCTTGGCAGCCTTCGGATCCACCACCGCCTTGAACTTCGCGCCAGCCACAAAGCGAGGCACCGTGGTCGCAGGAATCTTCAGGGCGGCGCCGGTAGACGGGTTCTTGCCGGTGCGAGCAGCACGCTTGGCCGACTTGAACGTCCCAAAACCCACGAGCTGAACAGCATCCCCCTTCTTCACGGCGGTCTGGATCGTGTCGATCAGCGTATCCAGGACCGCATTCGCCGTGGTCTTGGAGAGGTCATTCTTGGCGGCCAGCACGGCAACGAGGTCTGCGCGGTTCATAGAAAATCACTTAAAAAGTTGAAAGTGACGGGTTTATAGCGGAATCCCCTCTGCACGAAGCAATGCCTGCTTGAATTTTTGCAAGGAAATTGACATCCGTCACTCTGGGGGGCCGACGCGGAACAGGTACTTGACCTTGACCCGTGAAGGTTCACCCGTCGGCGAAGACCTCTGTGCGGTGTTGGCGCAATAAGCATGACCGCCTCAGTGCGTCGAGGTGGCCAAATCAACCTATCCGTAGATCAGAAGCCCACTTCTTTCTGGTGCCGCACTGCGAGGATGACCACGGCATCCGGGCCGAGGCGGTAGCGGGCCACATAGCCACTATCACCGAAGTCAATAATCCACTCGCGGAACTCCTCCGGCAGGTCCTCGATTGGACGACCAATGCCCGGCTGCTGACCCAGCACCTGCACACCGTGGCGGATGGCCTTCACCGCCCGTTTGGCAGCGTCAACATTCTTGGGTGCCAGAAAACGGTACAGGCGCTGAACATCGAGCAGCGCAGGCTGCGCCCAGATCAGACGTGGCATGCTGGAGGTTCGGTGTCATTACCCTCTTCGAGCTGCGCCAGCCAAGCATCCGCCTCATCGGCGCTCACATGCAGTCCGGTGGTGCGGTACGCCTCCCAAGCCTTGAGCGTATCCTGGCGAAACGCCTCGCGCTTTTCTTCGCGCTCCACATACTGGGTAATGGCTTCGCGCATCAGCCAATGCGACGTGCGGTGGCGCGCCTCGGCCAGCCGCTTCACGCGGGCCTTGGTGTCCTCGTCGATCTTGATCGCCACGGGGCGAACGGCAGCAGCAGTCATCGCGGCCTCCATGAAGTTATCTTTAGGTATTACCTTACCATACTCAGCGTGCACGCCGCAGGCCATGGGTCGGGGAGCTCCATGGCCTTGTCTGCAAAAGTTCGAGTCGACCTCAGTCGCACATCGCTCTCTTTGACGTAGATCTTCAACGCGGGCGTACGCTCCCCAGCCTTAAAACCAACGGCAAGTAGGCGCAGGTGAAAAAGCTGCCCGGATCCTGTTGCAGCAAAATCCGATCCCAATTTTTTTCAGACATATATCACCATAGTGAGCACCCCCCAGTAGGTTGCCACCCCGGCTGATATCTCCACCCCCCCAAGACCCGGCGGCCCCCCAGGCCCCGGGTCTTATGCCGTCCGGTGCCCGCAGCACCGTTCCTTCCTCACCCCCTCACCCCACCTTGTGATGCCCTGGACCTTCACTGGCCATGCACATCTACGTCCACCCACGCCCAGCCGGGTTCCTTCTTCCCCCATCCCGTTCACCCAAGGACCCCCATGCCTCTTCCCATTCCTTGTCCCGCCTGCAATTCCCTGCTGGTCCAGCAGCGCCACCTCGGCCGCCAGACCGGCGCCGCCATCGGCACCTTTGCCGGCGCAGCCAGCGGCGCCGCCGGCGCACTGCATGGTGCTCGCACAGGTGCCACCGTCGGCGTTGTCGCCGGCCCCACAGGCTCCGTCATCGGCGGCCTCGCCGGAGCCGTCCTCGGTGGCCTCCTGGGCGGCGCCCTCGGTTGCGAAATCGGCACCCAGGTCGGCCAGCGCGTCGACGACGCCGTACTCGACACCCATGCCTGCCAGGCCTGTGTCCGCACCTTCCGTCTCGATTGAAAGAACCCCCATGCCCACCACCCCCGTCCTTTGCGCAGAAGCCCTTGCCCCCATCCGCCTGGATCCCACCGGTACCCGTCCACCCATCGTCACCGAGGCCCTGCAGTGGCTGGAGCACCACATCCGCCAAGGCCCGGTGCTCAGCGCGCCGGCCGCAGTCCATGACTACCTGCGCCTGCGTATCGCCCACCATGACCATGAAGTCTTCACCGTCCTCTTCCTGGACGCCCAGAACCGCCTGATCGAAGCCAGCGAACTCTTCCGGGGAACCCTCACCCAGACCTCCGTCTACCCCCGCGAGATCGCCCGTGAAGCCCTGGCCCGTAACGCCGCCTCCGTGATCCTGGCGCACAACCACCCCAGTGGCAGCGCCGAACCCTCGGCGGCCGACCGGGCCCTGACCCACAACGTGCGCAATGCACTCCACCTGCTCGACATCCGCGTGCTCGACCACTTCGTCGTCACCCGCAGCCACTGCCTCAGCTTTGCCGAGCGGGGACTCCTGTCCTGAACCCCCACCCAAGCTCGCCTCATCCACCCATCCACCCTGCCCGCCGCTCACCCCGGCGGGCTTTTTCTTTGGAGCCCACCATGACCACAACCCCCACCCGACTTCCCCTCGTCACCTGTATCGACGCCAGCCAGCAAACCCTGCTGGAGCAGGGCGCCCGTTACGAAATCGTCGCCGACGTCCATTCCGCCACCACCGCCCGGCATGAGACCGCCAGCGGCTACGTCGTGCGCAGCGAACTGCACACCAAGGCCTTGCCCTGCGTGTTCAAACGCTCTCGCTTCACCCCCGCGCAACCCAGCACCCGCAACGGCGAGGAATAAGCCATGACCCATATAGCCCATGCCACCGCTGCGACCCCGGCAGCCGCCCGGTTCGCAACGCTCTCCAGCCACGAAGCTGCTCTGCTGCAAACCCTCTACCGACAGATCGGGAGGTTCACAGCCCTGCGCATCCAGGGGGAGTACGTCGGTGCCGACGCCGTTCAAGACCTCCTCGATACCGGCAACCGGGAGTCTTCCACGTTCCGGGCGTTGATCGACCAGGCATTTACGCAGTACAACTGCCATGCGGACATGCCCGACGACGTCCTGCTCACAGAGGCTTGCGACCACCTGGTGCGGCGTGGCCGGGCGCAAGAGAACCACCGGGGCGACCGGTGGTGCAGGGCCTGCGCTGACGCCCACTTGGTGGTTCCCGAAGACGACCACGAGTTGTACCACCGGGACGATCTGTACCGCCACAGCGATGGGTGCCTGTATACCTACGAGCAAGAAGACGATGACGATGACGACGAGGACATGGAAGGGGCGGGGAGTGGTTGTGCCAGCCTGCGCAGCTACTCCACCGTCGCCCACACCCAGCTGTCCACAGTCGCTCAGCCCCCCGACATCGCCCATTCCCGCGACTTCCATCTCGGCATCGAGCTGGAGGTGCAATCCAAGCGGCGGCGTGCAGACGACGTAGAGCAGGTGCTGGGTGACCTCGGCGACGACTACATCCTCTGCAAGGAGGATGCATCGCTGGACGACGACCTTGGCTTCGAGATCGTCACCGCGCCGCGGCCCTTGGCGACCCACCTCAAGACCTTCAGCGCATGGGAGCCGCCGTACGGCTTGACGGCCTGGGATCCCGGCTGTTGCGGCATGCACGTGCACATCGACAGCCGGGCCTTCACCCCGGCCACCCTGGCACGTCTGCTGGCCTTCTACAACAAGCGGGCCAACACCCACCTGATCCGCCAGGTGGCAGGGCGCCATCCAGAGACCTCCGCCCAGTGCCGCAGCTATGCCAACTACGACAGCGCAGATGGGACGTTCACGGCATTGCGCCGCGCCAAACGCCACACGGATGCCAACCGCTACGTCATGGTCAACACCACGACCTTGAGCTACCTGGAGGGTGAACGCCTGCAGGTGGCGAACCGGCTGAGCCACAACACCCGTGGTTTCTCCACGGTGGAAATCCGAGTCTTCCGCGCCTCCCTGCGCAAGGCCCGGCTGCTGGCGCAGATCGAGTTCGCCCATGCCGTGGTCATCTTCTGCCGCCACAGCAGCGCCAGCCGCCTGGAAGAAACCCACTTCCGGACCTGGCTGGCCACCGAGTACAGCCAGTACCCCGCGCTGGCCCGCTTCCTCGGCATCGATGTGCCACGGCGGCGTTCTTCTGAAACCACCGCTGAGCCCGCCGCAGAACCTGTGGCGGCCTGACCGTGACCTTGCTCTCCCGGGACTCTGTCCCTCGGCTTCCAGCCCCGGGCGCACCCATGCCCGGGGACCTGGGAGACCTGCCACCAACCGACCTTCTCCCTGAACCCCACCAGGAACCTCCACCATGTGCCTTCTCATCACCGGCCCCAGCCAATCCATCCGCAGCACCCTGCTGCACACCCCACGTCTCCTGGAAGACATCTATGCCAGCAATGCCGACGGCATCGGCGCGATGTACCCCAGCACCAGTGGCCTGCAAACCCCCAAGGCCCTGCCCAAGACCGCCCAACAGGCCAGGCAGTTCATCCAGTCCCTGCCCGCCGACACCCGTAACCTGGCCCTGCACTGGCGCATGCGCACCCACGGTGCCATCAACAAGGCCAATTGCCATCCCTACACCGTCGTCCCCGGCCAGCTGGAGATGATGCACAACGGGGTGCTGCACACCGGCAACCGGGCCGATCCGAGCATGTCGGACACCTGGCACTTCATCCAGGACTACCTGGCGCCGCTGGCCCAGCACGGCGCCGGCCTCATCCACGAGCCGGCACTCGTCGCCCTGATCGCCGAATTCATCGGCGACAACCGCTTCGCCTTCATGACCGAGGACGGACGGCTTACCGTCATCAACCGTGACGACGGCGTGGAACACCAGGACCTGTGGTTCAGCAACACCTATGCCTGGTCACCCGAGTTGCTGATCCCGAGCTATGACGATGGGTGCGGCGATTGGTTTGAGCGGGCGTTTGAGCGCCCCTCCCGCAAGGCCCGAACACCCTCCACCAGCCGCTACGCCGGCGGGCAGTTGATCGCCGCAATCCGGGATGCCGACGTGCACCGCACCCGCCGGATCCTGGAGCACAGCCCCGACGACGCCATCGAAGACCTGTTCGGCTGCCACTACGCCGAGCCCTTTGAGGTGTCCGGCACGTTCAGCCGGCTGGACCAGCGCCTGATCACTGACCTCACGCAGCAGGACCTGACCGCGGTGCAGCGGGCCGCCAAAACCGGCCCGCACCACCTGGCGGAAGTGATGTGCCACTACCTCAACTGGGTGGCCCATGAGCCCGATGCGTGGGAATTCGACGACGAGGAGATACCCGCCGGTCCGATGGTGGAGGAGAGCCACCACGTCCGCTTGTCAGACATCCCCTTGCTGGCCTGAGCCAACTGCCGCCTCGCTACTCCTCTCGCCTTCTTTTTCTCACTTTCCTTTGATATCCACACTACCTTGGAGAACCCATGGCCCACCAACTTGAACAAATCGCCTACGTCGGCACCACCCCCTGGCACAACCTGGGCAACGCCTTGCCCGCCAAACAACCCCTCGACGTCTGGGCTCGCCAAGCCGGCATGGACTGGACCATCCAGGAAACCCCGGTGCGCTTCCTCACGGAACAGGCCGGAGCCCTCGGCTCCATCCAAAGCTTCGATGCGCAAAAAGTCCTCTACCGCAGCGACACCAAAGCCCCTCTGTCGGTCGTCAGCCAGCGCTACCAGGTCGTCCAGCCCCGCGACGTTCTGGAGTTCTACCGCGACCTCACCGACATCTCCGGCTACGAACTGGAGACTGCCGGCGTGTTGAAGGCCGGCAAGAAGTTCTGGGCATTGGCCCGCACCGGCAAGAGCTGCAACCTCAAGGGCAACGACACCGTCAACAGCTACCTGTTGCTGGCCACCTCCTGCGACGGCACCCTGGCCACCACTGCGACCCCCACCACCATCCGGGTCGTCTGCCACAACACCTTGAGCATCGCCCTCCAAGGCGCCACCAGCGCCATCAGGGTGCCCCACAGCACCAGCTTCGATGCCCAGGCCGTCAAACAGCAACTGGGCATCGCCGTAGCCCAGTGGGACAGCTTCATGTACCGCATGAAGACCCTGGCCGAGCGCAAGGTCAAGAACCACGAGTCCTTGAACTACTTCCTCAAGGTGCTGTGCCAAACGGATACCCAGACCGAACTGGCGTCCGGACTCACCAACGAACGCGCCCTCAAGCAAGTGCAGACCCTGTACGAAGGCCACGGAAGAGGGGCCGAACTGGCTGCCGCCAAAGGCACTGCCTGGGGCCTGCTCTGCGCCGTCACCGAGTTCGTCGACCACGAACGCCGCGCCCGCAGCCCCGAGTACCGCCTCGACAGCGCCTGGTTCGGCCAGGGGGCGAGCTTGAAGCAGCGTGCCCTTGACCAAGCCATCGAGCTGGTCAGCTGACAGCTGCTTCCGCATCGACCCTTCCTTACCAGCACCTCCACCCCGAGGCCTCCCGCGGCATAGGCCCCGACTCCCATCCAGGGAGCCGGGGCCTTTGTCTTTGCGGATCCACGCCATCCCATTCCCACTCACCCAGGAGCCCCCATGGCCCATCCCGTACCGACCCGTTCCCCCCACACCCGACCCGCCCTGCGCCTTGTCAAGACCCAGAACCTCCCTCGGAAGCAATGGCTCGAAGTCCGCCAGGGCGGTATTGGCAGCTCCGATGCCGCCGCCGCCGTAGGCCTCAACCCCGACAAGTCCCCCCTCCAGCTCTGGTTAGAAAAAACCCGCCGAGACGCTGCGGTCCCCACCGCCGACCCCCGTGATGATCCCCAGCACGAAAGCTCCCCCCTGTACTGGGGCATCCTGCTGGAGCCCATCGTCGCAGCCCACTACACCCGCCGCACTGGCCACCGGGTCCGGCGTATCAACGCTGTGCTGCAGCATCCGGATTACCCCTGGATGCGGGCCAACATCGACCGCGAAGTGGTGGGCACCCCCGACGTCCAGCTCCTGGAATGCAAAACCGCCGGACTCCAGGGCAGCTGGCTCTGGCGCGACGGTGTTCCGGAATATGTCCAGCTGCAAGTCCAGCACCAACTGGCCGTCACCGGCAAACAGGCCGCCGACGTCGCCGTCCTGCTGGGCGGCCAGGAACTGCAGATCTACCGTATCGACCGGGACGAAGCCCTGATCGAACACCTGATCCGTCTGGAGCAGACCTTCTGGGGCTACGTGGAACGCGACCAAGCTCCACCGGCCGACGGCTCCGACTCCGCCGACCGGGCCCTGCGCATCCTCTACCCCCGCGACAACGGAACCACCCTGGACCTCAAAAACGACCTGGTCATGTCCGCCGTGTTCTCCGACCTGCTGGCCGTACGCCAGACCCTGGCCACCCAGACCGCCCTCGAAGCCCAGCTCAAACAGTCGATCCAGCAACGCATGGGAGATGCCACCAAGGCGGTATTCGACAACGGTGAAGTCAGCTGGAAACGCAGCAAGGACGGCACCACCCTGGACACCACCCGGCTGGAGAAGGAGCAGCCCCAGACCGTCCAGGCCTACACCGTCCCCAAACCCGGCAGCCGCCGCTTCCTCATCCACCCCACCAACCCGTAACCCATCCCAAGGATTCCCATGCTCAAAGGCCTCGCCCTCACACCCCCCGCCATCGGCCGTATCTCCATCGGCAAGGTGGTCGAGAAGAACGGCCGTCGTCTCCCTGAGAAAGACGACGAGTTCACCATCACCAGCCAGGTCCAGCACGCAGAAGGCTGGATCCCCCATCCCCTCGACACCACCCTGCGCACCGATCCGCAAACCAAGCTGCGCAGCATCCCCGTGCGCCTGCTGTTCGACGACCCGGACCTCAGCCTGCGTGCGAACTACACCCTGTTCGACCGCAAAGCCGGACGTCCCCTCTGTGTCGGCGATGGCGAACGCTGCAAGCGCAGTACCTCCAGTGGCATGCAGAACTTGGACTGTCCATCCCCCGCAGCATGCCCACTGGCTGATGGTGGCGCTTGCAAGCCCTATGGCCGCCTGCACGTGCGGATCGACACGGAGGACGTGTCCGGCGGCCAGGACGAACTCGGCAGCTTCGTGTTCCGCACCACCGGCTTCAACAGCATCCGTACGCTCTCCGCGCGGCTGCGCTATTTCCAGGCGGTGTCTGGAGGGCTCCTGGCGGAACTCCCGCTGGAGCTGCGCCTGCGCGGTAAATCCACCACGCTATCGCACCGCATGCCGGTGTACTACGTAGACCTCACCCTGCGCGCAGGGCAGGGTCTCATGGAAGTCGTGGCCCGCGCCCGGGAACACCGGGCACGCGCCCAGGCCATGGGCCTCGACCAGCTGGCACTGGACGAGGCCGCACGGCAAGGGCTGGCGCTGGGCGCCTTCGAGGAATCGGAGGAAGAAGGGGAGGGGGTCGTGGAGGAGTTCTACCCAGAAGAGCCGGGGCGGCCGTCACCGAACGGCATCCCGCTGGTCAGCATGGCCGGTGCAGGTCGACCCGGCCTCAAAGGCAAGCTGGCCCAGAAACTCGGTGGTTCCCTACCCCTCACCCCCGGGCCAACCGTTCCGCATGGGACAGGAGACGCTCGTGGCTGAGGGCAGGGTGGAGGGACTCTGCTGGCGCTACTGCCAGGGCCTACGTATGGCAGGCGCACCGGCCTATACGCGCGGACACCGTATCCTGCCCTTGCCAGGCACCCGCCATTGGGACCGACCGTCTTCCTGGGAGGCCCAGCTGGCGCAATCCCTGCGCCGGCTTGTGGCCTTGTGCGGTGGACAGATACAGCAGTGCCCGCACCCCCGCACGCTGCGCACCCGCAGCCTGCTGGAATGGGCCACCGACTGCCTGCCAGAGCACCAGGTCTGGCTGCAGGAGAGCCGCGACCCCCACACCGTGCTGGACTTGGCCCGCGAGGCCATCCATGCGGGAGGCTTGGCCTTGCTGTATTGCCAGCCGGAGCGCCATTCCCCTCGCTGGATGTTGGTAGTCGGGGTAGAGCAGATCTGGCAGTCCGACGACTGGGGATCGGTGTCAGCGCTGCTCGTGCTCGACCCCGGTACCCCGCTCGTCTGGAACTGCGGCCACAACCTGCAACTGGTGCCGGCCGTGGAGTCTGCACAAAAAACGCGGGCGGAGGTGGCCCATGCAGCGTGGAATCTACGCACGCTGGATGGCGGTCTTTGCTGCGGAATGGGGCACGCAGCCCTATTAAGTCACCCCCTCAACGACGAAATCGGCATGCACCGCAGCCGCCAGGGTGCGATGGAGACCTTGCTGGAGTGGCAGGCGTCATCGATGTGCCAGTCCATGGTCAAGGAAGCCCGCCAGGCCGGGCAGTAAGGCAGGACACCGGGCACCAAGGGGTGCCCGGTGTGCTCTCTCATTTTTTGTTTGTTCGTTTGTTTATTTGTTTGTTGTGGAACAGGAGCTGGTGATGAAAACCTTACAGGGGATGCTGGGCGTGTATGCGCTGATCGGTGTGGTCTACGCCGTGATGCGGCACTTCAATGGCAACGGCCATGTGCTGAAGGGCTATGACGCGGGCAAGAAGGTCTCGGGCATCAAGCGCCACATAGCGGTGGATACGCGGGGGCTGCCGTACGCGGTGGCGGTGACGACGCCAAGCTGACGGATCGCAAGGGAGCACTGCTGGCGCTCACGCGCTGCAAACCCACACTGAGCCGGGTGCAAAGCCTGCTGGCTGAAGCGGCCAACTACCATACCTGCCACGAGAACGCCGAGCAACTGAGGGCGCTGCAGGGGTGGATTATCGAGGTGCGGGCGGCGGAACAAGCTCCGTCGTCCCGACCTTGATTAGACATCGATGGCGGTGGTCTTCCAGACGTCCTGCGCCAGCGCGATGAGCATTGCATGCCGCTGTTCGATGGTTGCCGCATTCCACGCAGGAAATGCTTGCAGCTTTGCGTTGATCCGCGAGATGGACGTGTTTTGCCCAACGTCGGTCAGCGCCACCAGACTGCGAGTCAAGTAGTTGCCGCTCTTGCTGTACTCGACCTGCTTGGCCGTGTAGAAATCATTCCCCGCGACGATGTTGATGGGCTTTTCCAGTAAGGTCAGGTTGCCCAGGCGGTTCTTGTAGTCGTCGTAGGTCATCCCCGGATTCTCCGTGGCCCACTTGCTGCGCAGATCGTCCTCTGGCTTGTTGGGCAGGATGTGCTCGATTTCCAGATTGGTGAATGGCTCCAGGCTGCCCGGCACCTTCAGCCCGCTGAAGGCCATATCGACGTGCTGCGTCAGCCGCGCCAGCAGGTAGCGCGTGCGGTACTGCTGCATCGAATACAGGGTGAAGCGTTTGAGAGCGTCGGCCAGCTCCTGTGATTTGCCCGCCATGTTCTTCTCGAACCGCTCGGCGATGAACGCGTTGAGCTGCACCTTCTGTTTCACCGGATCGCTGGTCTCGGCAATCACGCGCAGCTCGTCGGCCCATTGGGAGAAGCTGCGTTCCAGATCCTTGGTCGGTGTCCTGGTGAAGATGTAGTAGAAGAGGAAGCTCTCCAGCTGCGCCACGAAATGGTCGAATAGCGGCTTGGGGAAATTCGCCGCTGCCAGCAGCAGGACGAAGTGCAAACTGAACGCGCCGCCTGCCAGCCGTTTCAGGCTGTCCATCGCCAGACTCGGCTTGCCATCGTTGCCGAGGCCATTGGCGAAGGCCAGGTAGTGCTCGACGTTGCGGATCACCTTGCGCACGAACTCGAAGGGCTTGCCTGCGTAATCGCACAGTGCCGCGTTGTCCTTCGCGATGAACCAGTCGTAGATTTCATCCTCGCGCACCACCGCATCGCCACGCTCGTTCTTGATGGTGTAGTTGGCCATCAGGAAGTAGCGCAGAAAGCGCAGCGGTTTTTCCTTTTGCTTCTCCAGCGGCTTGGTGATCTTTTTCCACTCGTCCTTGAGCTGGGTGAACTGCGCTTGCTTGACCTGCGTGAACAACAGGTTCTTGAGCAAGTCCATCGGGTTCAGGCCGACGCCGCGCTCGTTGATGGTCTCAAAGATCTTCAGCGCGCTGCTCACGTCGGTGGATATCTGGATGAATACCACGTTGTTGGCCAGATAGCCCCAATACATCTTCAGTTTGGGGACGTCGTCGTAGTTATCTTTCAGGTAGCGGTACAGCGTGCTGTAGGCGTTGACCAGATTTTCCAGGGAGCCGAAGCTGGCGATGCCTGAAGCCTGAATGCCTGCGCGCACCGTCTGTGGATCGGCATCCAATTCCACCAGCTTGGCCATCACTTCACCCGCGCTCTCGTAACGGGGCTCCAGCTTCAGGTTGGTGCGTACCTCACCGTCACTGTCCACATAGCTGGTCGAGATCAGCCCTGAAATCATCTGCCGTTGGGGCTCACCCTGGAACAGATGTTTGAGCGCGCACAGCAGAAGGAAGAACGTGGTCAGCCGTTGTTGGCCGTCGATGACCTCATAGCGGTTTTTCTGGTCGGTCGGCGATACCAATACGGTACCGATGAAATATTCCCGCGTCGTGCCCGCATCGATTTGCTCACCGATGTCCTCCAGCAGCTGATGCACTTCCTTGTCCGTCCAGACGTACTCGCGCTGGTAGTCCGGGACGATGTAGAAGCACTCCCTAAAGGCTTCCTCGATGCTGTATTTGTGATTTTCTATGCGAGCCATCTTCCTATCCTTTTAATTCTTGTTGATCGCGCCAACGGATCGATCAGGCTGTTGCTTTGATGCCTCAGTCTTATCCTTGGCGCGCTGAGCTTTCTCCAGATCCACGATGCGGGCATCCAGAACCTTCACCTGTTCCCGAAGCGCATCATTTTCACGCTCGATAACGGAACGCTGCTGATTCCCTTGCTCGATGGCGGTTAGCAGCTTCACTTGCCACTGATCCCCGGAGGAACTGTTGTCCCGGTCTTGGACGTAAGCGAATCCAGAAACGATCAAGGCGAGCAAAGCCAGTACCGCCGAGATGCCAACCGACCAAACCGCGATGGTGATTTGCTTGCGCGTGGACTTGTCTGACTTTCGGTCACGCTCGTCGAACTGCTCCATCAGGGTGGTCGCTGCTTCGGCCAAATCCTTGAGGGTCTTGGCTGACTCTGCCGTCATCTGTCCCGTCAGGCGAGCCAACGCCATTTCTTCGGCACGCTCTTCCGCACGTTCCCGTGCTTGCTCTGCCATCTGCCTATTCAAAGCATCAAAGTGATCTTTGCGAATTGGCTGGATTTCCAGTGGTGCTGGCTTTGTGAACTTTGTGAGTTGTTCGTATGCGCTCAACGTCGAGCCCAAAGCGGAGGTGCTCTTGCGCACCTGATCGAATAGGCTGCGACTAGAGCCAAGCATTTTCTCGTGTAACAGCTTTGCTGACTGGTGCTGCTGTTCGACTTCGTCTCGCATCAACCGAATCAGAAAAGCCGAGGCCGTTTCGCCATCCTCCCGCGCAACAGGCTTGCGATCCTCCGCATGTTCCCGGACTTTCTGCCATTCGTTCGATTGCACATAGGCTTCGGCAATCTGCTCGACTTCATTGTCTGAAAGCGTCTTCGTGATCTCCGGATCGAGAGGGATGCGTTCCGGCTCCTCATCTGATTCCACAGTCAGGCTGCCGATGCTGGAGAGGAAATTCCTGACCTGACTGTGTGCCTCCGCAGGCTCAAGATTCCCAAACGCAGTCAAATCTCGGACTCGCAGCGGGTACAGATAGATGCGGCCAATCGATGTCCCAACCTCAGCAATGGGCTTCGACCGAAGCAGTAGCTTCAGCGATACTTTCTTCGGCTCGTCGCCATGCGGTTGCGTCGGTTCCGTCATCGCCCAAGTCTCGTTCTCATATCGTGCTGCGCAAAGCGACGAACTGGTTACTCGGTCCTTCCGACCGAAGGATCAGGTTTGCACTGTTCGACACCACGTAGGCCAGGGGCCGCGTCAGGGTGAACGGGAACAGCACGGGCAGCGACTGCAGGCTGGGCACTGAGACGGACTTGCCGGCGTAGCGCACCGCCGCCTCGATCAACCAGGCCGTCAGTCCGTCGTTGTCGATCGCGGTTGGTGCCAGTCGGATGACGCGCTTGCCTTTCTCAACCCGCTCCACAGCTCCCCAGCTCGCCTGGCTCTGGATGACCATGTTGGTCATGCGCCGGGTGCCTTCGCGCTCTCCGTAGGTTTCGCTCATGCGGCGATGCACTTCGGCGGACGCGCAGTCGCCCTGGATGGCGGAGAGGCGGCCCACCAGCTCGGCCACTTTGCCAAAAAACGGGTAGGTCGCCACGGACATGCCCCAGCACAGCGCCGCGACCGGTATGTCCGGCTGCGTCTTGTGGATGGCCGCGCCGCGATCCGCGTAATCGACCAGTTCGGCGCGCGGCTCCAGCCACAGCCGATTCAGTACGGTGCGTGTTTTCTTCTTGGCTTCCACGCCAAGCTCGGCTGCATCGAGCAGTGCATTCAGATCATCTAGCCCAGCCACGCCCGCACGAACATTCAGTGCCGCAGCCGCCCAATCAAGCTGAATGAACCGATCAAAGCCTATTTTTGGGGCTGATGAATTCATTCGGTACCAATCACATAACTGACTTTCACAAAGGGCACGATCAACTCTTCGATCGACACCCCGCCGTGGACCACCACCTGCTCGCCCTCCGGCACAAAGGCGGTTC
>Ga0116180_1000430_pt1 | contig 39705 bp, 34 predicted proteins | sample AD_UKC073_MetaG_FD_89804 | JGI IMG/M metagenome (GOLD analysis project Ga0116180, IMG submission 89804) | Active sludge microbial communities of municipal wastewater-treating anaerobic digesters from USA - AD_UKC073_MetaG | ecosystem: Engineered > Bioreactor > Anaerobic > Digestate | place: USA... | reverse complement strand
GAACGCGCAGCGCGAGGAGCAGCCGCGCCGCAATAAGCCCGAGCGCGGGGCGCTGAACGCGCAGCGCGAGGAGCAGCCGCGCCGCAATAAGCCCGAGCGCGGGGCGGTGAGCGCGCAGCGCGAGGAGCGGCCGCGCCGCAATAAGCCCGAGCGCGGGGCGGTGAGCGTCTAGAGGTCCGTCGCGCCGTCGGCGGCACCGTCACCGTCGGCATCGCGTAGCAGCAGATCCCAGCGCCCGTCCCCGTCGGTGTCGACGTATCCCTGCACGGGGTAGCCCGCCACGGAACCGTCCTCGCCGGCGCGCAGCGCCCGATCGGCTAATCCGTCGCGGTCGACGTCGAACAGGACCTCGCCGCGGCCATCCCCGTCGACGTCGCGATCGTCGGCACGATCCACATCCGCCGCGAGATCCCCGCTGTGCTCGACCCCGTCGAGGTCGAACCAGCGCAGCGGTCTCGGCGGCAGACCGCCGGCCACCGCCCAGGCACCCGTCCCGTCATCGGTGTAGAGCGTCCGGTCAGCAGCATCGAGGCCGAGTGCCGCGTGGTCCGCCTCACCGTCCGCATCGAGGTCGCCGAGGGCGTCGTCGAACAGCCCGTCCCCGTCGAGATCCAAGCGCACGGCGTCGAGCGCTCCATCTCCGTCGAGGTCGACGTCGGGGTCGGAGGTCCAGATCGAAGCGGTGCCGTCACCGGCGTCCAGGCAGTAGTCCATACCTCCTTAGACGTCGGCGGCACCGCCGGCGTTCCACCACGCAAGTAGTTCGGCGGTGGCCTCGTCCTTGCTCATCGGCCCGCGGTCCAGACGCAGTTCCTTGAGGTACTTCCAGGCCTTGCCGACTGCCGGACCCTCGGGCAGGCCGAGGATCTCCATGATCTCGTTGCCGCTGAGGTCGGGCCGGACACGGGCTAAATCCTCCTTGGCGGCCAGTTCGGCGATCCGGGCTTCCAGACCGTCGTAGTTGGCCTGCAACGCCGCGGCACGACGCCGATTGCGGGTCGTGCAGTCCGCCCGCACCAGTTTGTGCAATCGCGGCAGCAACGGTCCGGCATCGTTGACGTACCGGCGTACCGCGGAGTCGGTCCACTTCCCGTCGCCGTATCCGTGGAACCGCAGATGCAGATAGACCAGCTGAGAGACGTCGTCGACCATCTGTTTGGAGTACTTGAGCGCCCGCATCCGCTTGCGCACCATCTTCGCGCCGACCACCTCGTGGTGGTGGAAGCTCACACCGCCGTCCTGCTCGTGCCGACGGGTGGCGGGCTTGCCGATGTCGTGCAGCAGCGCCGCCCACCGCAGCACCAAGTCCGGGCCGCCACCGTCCTCATCCGGTGCGGACTCCAGCGCGATCGCCTGGCGCAACACGGTCAGCGAATGGTGGTAGACGTCCTTGTGCTGGTGATGCTCGTCGATGGCCATCTGCATACCGCCGACCTCCGGCAGCACCACCGCGCCCATACCGGTCTGCACCATGAGCTCGATCCCGGCCACCGGGTCGGCGCCCAACAACATCTTGTCCAACTCGGCGGCCACCCGCTCGACGGTGATCCGGCCCAGTTGCGGTGCCATCTCCACGATCGCCGAGTGCACCCGGTCGGCCACCCCGAACTCCAGCTGGGAGACGAAGCGCGCGGCGCGCAGCATCCGCAGCGGGTCATCGCCGAACGAGATGTCCGGTGCCGCCGGGGTGTCGAGGATCCGCCGGCGGACCGCCTCCAACCCACCGAGTGGATCCAGGAACTCGCCGGGGCCGTCGGGGGTGATGCGCACCGCCATGGCGTTCACGGTGAAGTCGCGGCGGATGAGGTCGTCCTCGAGGGTGTCGCCGAAGCGGACCTGCGGGTTGCGCGACATCTGGTCGTAGCTGTCCGCGCGGAACGTGGTGATCTCCAGTCGCTGTCCGGCCTTGCCGACCCCCACGGTGCCGTACTCGATACCGGTGTCCCACAGCGCGTCGGCCCATCCACGAGTGATCCGCTGGACCTCCTGCGGCCGGGCGTCGGTGGTGAAGTCCAGATCCGTGGTCAGCCTTCCGAGCACCGCGTCGCGCACACTCCCGCCGACGAGATACAGCTGGTGTCCGGCGGCGGCGAAGATCGTTCCGATCTCCCGGAGCAGCGGGGCCTGCTGATGCAGTGCGACAGCCGCCCGCACATGCAGGTCATGGTCCGGGGTGGCTTCAGGCACGTTCGGTGAGCCTAATGCTCGTCACCCCCGGCCCCGGCAGCGAGTGGCGGCGAAGCGCCGGTCAATGCCAATTACTATCTGTTGAATGTCGGAAGGCGAACGGGCCAGGCCGCGGCGGCGCCGAGGGGGGCGCCGAAGCCGCCGCGCCGCGGGGCCACCGTCCACCGCGGCCGCCAACTCCGAGAATGCCGTGATTCCCGCCGGCGACTCGTCTGCCCTCCCGGACCCGGCGAACGAACCCCGGCCGCCCACGCCCGCGACCGACCCCGCCGCGGCGGGAAGCGCGGACCGTCGACGTCCCAACCGCAGGCCCACGACCCGGCTTCGCACCGTGCATGAGACCTCCGCGGGTGGTCTGGTCGTCGACAGGATCGACCGGCCGCTCGACGAGCAACTGGCGGCGCTCATCGGCCGACTCGACCGTCGCGGCCGGATGCTGTGGTCGCTGCCCAAGGGTCATATCGAGCAGGGCGAGACCGCAGAGCAGACCGCGATTCGCGAGGTCGCCGAGGAGACCGGTATCCACGGTGACGTGCTGGCGGCACTGGGCCGCATCGACTACTGGTTTGTCACCGACGGCCGCCGGGTGCACAAGACCGTCCATCACTATCTGCTGCAGTTCCGGGGCGGCGAGTTGTGCGATGAGGACGTCGAGGTCACCGAGGTCGCCTGGGTGCCGGTCGCCGAACTCCCCCACCGGCTGTCCTACGCCGACGAACGCCGCCTGGCCCGGGTGGCCCACGAGCTGATCGAACTGCTGCAGACCGACGGACCGGCCGCCCTTCCGCCACTGCCGCCGAGTTCTCCCCGGCTCCGGCCGCAGACCCATTCCCGCACCCGGAACCGTCCCGCCCCCGACGCGGCGGCCGGTTCACCCCGGCGCCGAACGAACGGCGGCGGTCCGGGGTCGTGAGCGCACCGCCAATCCAGCGCCGACTCACTCGCCGGTTCATCCTCGCTCTGATCGGGTTCGGCCTGTTCCTCCCGGTGGCGCTGACCGTCACTCCGGCCACACCGCCGGCCGCCGGCCAACCCGATGGCCCGGAGTTCCTCCAAGTCCGGCTCGACAGTGTCAGCCCCGACGTGGTGACCACCTCCAGCGAGCCCAGCGTGACGGTGACCGCGACAGTGATCAACATCGGCGACCGCCCGGTTCGCGACGTGCTGGCCCGCCTCGAACACGCGCCCGCGGTGGCCACCCCCGCCGGGCTGCGCACCAGCCTTGGCACCGGCTGGGCCGGATTCGAGCCCGCCACCGAATTCACCAGCGTGGCAGCCGAATTGGGCCGAGGCCAGGCCGCCCAATTGCGGTTCTCCGTGCCCCTCCGACCGGGTCAGCCGTCATCGCTCAACATCGATGCGCCCGGGGTGTATCCCATGCTGATCAACGTCAACGGCACCCCGGACTACGGCACCCCGGCCAAGCTGGATCAGCGCCGCTTCCTGCTGCCGGTGACCGGGGTGCCCGCCGATCCGGCGGCCGGCAACCCGTTGACCGATGTCGTCCCACCAGACACCACCAGGCCGGTCGGGGTGACCATGCTCTGGCCGCTGGCCGACAAACCCCGACTGGCTCCCGGCGTCCCGGGCGGCACCACCCCGGTCCGGCTGATGAACGACGACCTCGCGGTGTCGCTCGCCCCGGGCGGCCGGCTGGAAACCTTGCTGGCCGCTGCCGAATTCGCCACCAGCCCCGGCGCGGTCGACCCTGGCAACGGGATCGACCGGGCGCTGTGTCTGGCCGTCGACCCGGATCTGCTGGTCACCGTCAACGCCATGACCGCGGGCTACACGGTCGCCGACGCCCCGGACGGCATCGGCCCCGCCAGCCACCCGGGCAACGGCCGGGCGGCCGCGGTGAACTGGCTGGACCGGTTACGCACGGTGGCTCGGAAACTGTGCGTCACGGCGACGCCCTACGCGCAGGCCGATCTGGGCGCGCTGCACCGGGTCGGCAGCCCCAAACTGGGCGCTGCGGCCACCCGATCGGGGGCCGACATCGTCGACCAGATCCTCGGCATCACCTCGACCCGCGGAGTGACCGTTCTCGGGGACGGGCCGCTCACCGACACCGGTCTCAAGCTTCTGGAGGGCCAGGATGGGACTGTGGTGATGGCCGCGGACACCGACCCGGATCCCCGGCGGCTGTCCGCTCGGGTGACGTTAGCTCCCTTCGAGCCCGCGGTGGGCGCGGCGCTGGCGGCCGTGGGCACCGACCCCGTCATCCCGGGCTATCTCGATCCCGAGACCGAGATCCCGCTGAGCCGGGACTCCCCCGTCGCCCGCCGCCAGGATGCTGTGGCCGCGATTCTCTGGCAGCTGCTGACACCCGATGCGCCTCCCCGCTCCCAGATTCTCGTACCGCCGGCCAAATGGAGTCCGCAACCGGACGACGCCCGGCTGATCCTGACGACACTGGCCAACTCCCTGCGCGCCGGCCTGGCCACCGCCCGCCCGCTGACCGCGGTGATCGCCGCGACGGCAGCGGCCCCGCCCGGCCCGGAGCCGGTCGAGTTACCGGCGGAGAGCCGGGGTCGGTTCGACGACGATGTGGTCGGCACCATCTCCGAGCAGGTGGGCCGGCTCCGGGGCCTGGATGCCGCGTTGACCACCGACGCCCGCACCGGGTTGACCGGGCCGCAGTACACGGCCCCGCTGCGGGAGGACATGTTGCGCGCGCTGAGCCAGACCGAGCCGGCCCAGGCACGCAACGAGGTGGCCCGCCAGCGGCTGGCCGTCGTCGGCAAGACCATCGGTGATCTGTTCGGGGCCGTGACCATCGTGAACCCCGGCGACTCCTACACATTGGCCACCGAGCGCAGCGCGCTGCCGTTGGCGCTGCGCAATGAACTGGCTGTTCCGATCCGGGTCCGCCTCCAGGTCGACGCGCCACCCGGGATGGCGGTCACCGACGTCGGCGAGCAGGAGCTTCCGCCGGGCTACCTGCCGTTGCGGGTGCCGGTGGAGGTCCACATCTCCCAGCGGGTGGCCGTCGACGTGACTCTGCGCACCCCCGACGGTCTGCAACTGGGTGAACCGGTGCGGCTGTCGGTGCATTCCAACGCCTACGGCAAGGTGCTGTTCGCGATCACCCTCACCGGCGGCGTGGTGCTGACCCTTCTGGTGGGCCGGCGGCTGTACCACCGGTTCCGCGGACAGCCCGACCGTGCCGACCTCGACCGTCCGGATGACCGGCACCGCTACGACGATCTGGTCGACCGGTGAGCGGCGAAGCGCGGCAGCCGGCCCGTCCGGAACTGTCCGACGCGGCGGTCGTGTCCCGTTCCTGGGGCATGGCGCTGGCCACGCTCGTCAGCCGGCTCACCGGCTTCATTCGGATCGTGCTGCTCGCGGCGATCCTCGGTGCGGCCCTTTCCAGTGCGTTCTCGGTGGCCAACCAACTGCCGAACCTGATCGCGGCGCTGGTGCTGGAGGCCACGTTCACCGCGATCTTCGTACCGGTGCTGGCCCGCGCCGAGCGCGACGACCCCGATGGCGGCGCGGCCTTCGTGCGCCGCCTGGTCACCCTGGCGACCACCCTGCTGTTGATCGCCACCATCGCCTCGGTGGCCGCCGCACCACTGCTGGTGCGGATGATGCTGGGCGATGATCCGAAGGTCAATTCGGCACTGACCACCGCGTTCGCCTATCTGCTTCTGCCGCAGGTGATCTTCTACGGACTGACCTCGGTGTTCATGGCGATCCTCAATAACCGCAACATCTTCGGGGCGCCGGCCTGGGCGCCGGTCCTCAACAACGTCGTCGCGATCGGCACGCTGGTGCTGTATCTGCTTGTCCCCGGAGAGCTTTCGGTCGATCCGGTCGAGATGGGCAACACCAAGCTGCTGGTTCTGGGTATCGGTACGACACTGGGTGTCGTCGCCCAGGCCGCCGTACTACTGGTGGCGATCCGCGCCGAGCGGATTTCGCTGCGACCTCTGTGGGGAATCGACGATCGGCTCCGGCGCTTCGGCATGATGGCCGCGGCGATGGTGCTCTACGTGCTGATCAGCCAGGTGGGTCTGGTCGTCGGGAATCAGATCGCCAGCACCGCGGCGGCGTCCGGACCCGCGATCTACTACTACGCCTGGCTGGTATTGCAACTGCCGTTCGGCATGATCGGCGTGACGATCCTGACCGTGGTGATGCCCCGGCTGAGCCGAAACGCCGCCGCCGACGACACCCCCGCGGTACTCGCCGATCTGTCGCTGGCGACCCGACTCACCATGGTCACGCTCATCCCGATCGTGGCGTTCATGACCGCGGCGGGCCCACCGATCGGCAGCGCCCTGTTCGCCTACGGGAACTTCGGCGAGGTCGACGCGAACTACCTCGGCATCGCGATCGCGATGTCGTCGTTCACCCTGATTCCGTACGCGCTGGTGCTGCTGCAACTGCGGGTCTTCTACGCCCGCGAGCAGCCGTGGACACCGATCCTCATCATCGTGGCCATCACCGCCGTCAAGATCGCGGCCTCATTGGTGGCGCCGCATCTCACCGACGACCCGGACCTGGTGGCCGCCTATCTGGGGACTGCCAACGGTCTCGGATTCGTGGCGGGAGCTCTGCTCGGCCACGTGCTGCTGCGGCGGTCGTTGCGCCCCCCCGGCGGGCGGCTGCTCTCCTCCGACGTGCGACGCACCGTCGTCGGTACCGCGGCGGCATCGGTGGTGGCCGCGGTCGTCGCGGCGGGCGTCGACCGGGTACTGAACCTGGAGGCGCTCACCACTCGCAGCGGGGGCGGCGGCTCGATGGTGCGGCTGCTGATCCTCGCGGTGGTGATGGCACCGATCATCGTCGGGCTGACCCTGGTGGCCGGTGTGCCCGATGTCCGGGCCGCGACGGCTGCGGTGCGTCGCCGGGTGCTCGCCGCGACCGAACCCGCTGCCGTCGCGACGGACTCAACCGAATCCGGTTCTCTTCTGCCCGATCCGGCAACGCCGGTCACGTACGCTGAACGCGGCATTTCGTTCCACGGGAAAGGACCGGAGCTGAGCGACGAACCGTCCGAGACCCCCGCGCGGGATGACCCGTCGGCCCGCGGTCCCAGATCGGCCGCCGACGACTTCCATCCCGACGTTCCGCTCGGGTCGTCCGGTCTCCCCGCCCCACGCTATGACGCCCCGTCGGCTCGGCGTTACGCGCCCACCCCCTCCGAGGCCCAACTTGTTCCGGGCGCGAGCATCGCCGGCGGCCGCTACCGGTTGCTGGTTTTTCACGGCGGGCCCCCCGGACTCCAGTTCTGGCAGGCCCTGGACACCGCGCTGGACCGTCAGGTGGCCCTGACGTTCGTCGACCCCGACCGCCGGATGTCCGAAGACGAGGTCCAGACGATCCTGCAGCGGACCCTGGCGTTGAGCCAGATCGATCGACCGGGTCTGGCGCGTGTACTCGACGTCACCACCACCAGTTCCGGCGGCCTGGTTGTGGCCGAATGGGTACGCGGCGGATCCCTGAAGGAGGTCGCCGAGACCGCCCCGTCGGCCGTCGGCGCGGCCCGCGCCGTGCAGTCCCTGGCCGGGGTCGCCGAGGAGGCGCACCGCTCCGGGGTCGTCCTGTCGATCGATCATCCGAGTCGTATCCGGGTGAGCATCGACGGCGATGTCGCATTGGCGTTCCCGGGTGTGCTGCCCGATGCCACCCCGACCGGTGACATCCGCGGGATCGGGGCAGCGCTGTACGCCCTCCTCGTCGACCGCTGGCCGCTTCCGGAGGGGGGCTATCCGAGCGGCCTTGAGCCCGCCGAGGCCGCCCCGGATGGCGAGCCTGTCGAACCGGCGAAGCTCAACGACGACATCCCGTTCCAGATCTCGGCGGCGGCGGTACGCGCCGTTCAGTCCCGCGGCGGGATCAGCAGCGCACCAACGCTGCTGAACCTGCTGCACCAGGCCACCGCGGCGGCCGAGCGCACCGACCTGGTGGAACCGGTCGCCGCCATGCCCCCGGAGCAGGCGGTCCGGCCGTCCGGCACGACGCGCCTCGATGAGACCGAACTGCGGGCACGCCGGCGCCGCAACATGCTCATCGGTGTCGGTGTGGGCGCTGCGGTCCTCGTGGTCGCACTGGTGGTACTGGCCTCGGTGCTGAGCCGTATTTTCGGCGATACCGAGGGCGGGCTCAGGGGCGATCAGCTGGGCCTGAACACCACAACCTCCACCAGCAGCGCCGCTCCCGGTGCGGAGGTCAAACCCGTTGCGGTGACGGTCTTTTCACCCGATGGCGGGGCTGACGCCCCCGACCTGGCGGGACTGGCGATCGACGGCGACCCCTCGACGGCGTGGCCCACCGACACCTACACCGATTCGGTGCCGTTCCCGAACTTCAAGAGCGGGGTGGGATTGATGCTGAAACTCCCGCAGCCGACCGAGGTCGGCGCCGTCACGGTGTCGGTGTCGAGCACCGGAACCCAGGTTCAGATCCGCTCCGCAGACAGCGCCACGCCCGCGTCACTGGCGGACACCACCCTGCTGACGGGTCCCACTGCGCTCAAGCCCGGCTCGAACACCATCGCGGTTCCCGCCGCGGAGCCGACGTCCTATCTGCTGGTCTGGATATCCACCATGGGGCAGACCAACGGCAAGAACCGAACCGAGGTTTCCGAGATCACCGTCAGCGCCGCATCCTGACATCCTGAACAGCCCCCCGCCCGGGTGAAGTGCCGGGCCCGGCGATGCTGGCTACCGTCCGGATCGTGCCCCACCCGGACTCCGATCCGCGCAGCGACGCCGCCTTGCTCACCGCCCACGTTGCCGGGGACCGGCAGGCCTTCGGGGCGCTCTTCACCCGCCACCGGCCGCGGCTGTACCGGCTGGCCAGGGCGCGCAGCAGGACCGCCGAGGATGCCGAGGACCTCGTTCAGGAGGCCATGCTGGGCGCACTCCGCACGGCACGCCACTTCCGGTACGACTCGGCGGTGGGCAGTTGGCTGTACCAAATCGTCGTCAACGCCTGCGCGGATCGGCGGCGCCGCGACACGGTGCGGCCGGCCCCCGGTCCCCTGGACGAAAGTCAGCCGATGAGCGATCAGCACCTGCGGGTGGAGACCGCCATGATCGTGCGTGCGGCACTGCTGCGGCTGCCCGTAGGGCAGCGCGCGGCGATCCTGGCGGTCGACATGCACGGCTACACGGTCTCCGACGCCGCCCGGTTACTCGGTGTCGCCGAAGGAACGATCAAGAGCCGACGCGCCCGCGCCCGCGGCAACCTGGCGGTGCTGCTGCGCCCGCCCGGTCCGGCCTGACCGACACTGTGTGAATGGAACAACAGCCCGGGCACACCGTCACGGGCGCATCGGGGCGACCGGCCGCCCACGCGGCCCGCCCCGGACCCGGCCGCGGGTGGCCGATTGTCGCGGCGGCGGTGGTCGTCGTGGTCGCCGGCGTGGCGGCGGCAGCCGTCCTCGGTACCGGCGGCCAGGGGGCGAGTGCGCCGAGCAGCGCCCGCAGCATCACCGTGACACCCACCGTGCCGTTGCCGCCGGAGGAGCTGGCCGCGCTGACCGGGCAGCCACTGGATGCCGGGCCGCTGACCGATCCCGCACGGCAGACAGCCTGCCTGTCAGGGCTGGGATACCCGCGGGCAGTGGTGGTTGGTGCGCGGACGATGCCGGTCAACGACCGCCCCGCCGTCGTGCTGGTGCTCTCCGGAGATCGGCCCGGGGAACTGCGTGCCGTTGCGGTGTGGCCGGACTGCGGAACCGGGCGACGCGGGCTGATCGCCGAACAGGTTCTGCCGCGCCCCTGACTGCGTGCGGGAACAGGCGCGCCTAGGCTGTTGTTTCACGCGTTGAGTCCCTTGCCGGCTCCCGCAGAAAGGTTGGTATGACCTCCCCACCGATTCACGACGTCATCATCATCGGCTCTGGGCCCGCGGGCTACACGGCCGCGATCTACACGGCACGTGCGCAGTTGGCTCCCCTGGTCTTCGAGGGCACGTCGTTCGGCGGTGCGCTGATGACCACCACCGAGGTCGAGAACTTCCCCGGCTTCCGGGCGGGGATCAATGGTCCCGACCTGATGGAGGAGATGCGCGAGCAGGCACTCCGGTTCGGTGCCGACCTCCAGATGGAGGATGTCGAGTCGGTGTCGCTGGACGGGCCGGTCAAAGAGGTGGTGACCGCCGGCGGTGAGACCCACCGCGCCCGGTCGGTCATCCTGGCCATGGGCGCGGCGGCACGCTATCTCGGCGTTCCCGGCGAACAGGAACTGCTCGGCCGCGGCGTGAGTTCCTGCGCAACCTGCGACGGCTTCTTCTTCAAGGGACAGGACATCGCGGTCATCGGCGGCGGAGACTCCGCCATGGAAGAAGCCACATTTCTGACTCGGTTCGCGCGCAGCGTGACCCTTGTACACCGACGCGACGAGTTTCGAGCCTCGAAGATCATGCTCGAACGCGCCCGAGCCGACGAGAAGATCACCTTCCTGACCAACACCGCCGTGGTCGCCGTCGAAGGCGATACGGCGGTCACCGGGTTGCGGGTCCGCAACGTCATCTCCGACGAGGAATCTGTTCTCCCCGTCACCGGTGTTTTCGTGGCGATCGGCCACGATCCCCGTTCGGAGCTCGTACGTGACCTGGTGGAGGTCGACGATGACGGCTACGTCCTGGTGGACGGCCGCAGCACCGCCACCTCGATCCCCGGGGTATTCGCGGCCGGGGATCTGGTGGACCGCACCTACCGCCAGGCCATCACCGCGGCGGGCAGCGGCTGCGCCGCGGCCATCGACGCCGAGCGCTGGCTGGCTCACCCGCATGCCGTCGACACCGGCGTCGAGACGGCCGGAGTCCGGCAGTGAGCGCCGCGACGGTCGCCGTGACCGACGACACCTTCGCCGAGAAGGTGCTCGCCAGCACCACCCCGGTGTTGGTCGACTTCTGGGCGGCCTGGTGCGGGCCGTGCCGCATGGTGGCACCGGTGCTCGACGAGATCGCCGCGGACAAGGCCGGCGCGCTGGTCGTGGCAAAGGTTGATGTGGACGCGAATCCCGGTACCGCGAGCGACTACCAGGTGGTGTCCATCCCGACACTGATCCTGTTCAAGAACGGGCGACCGGTGAAGCGCATCGTCGGTGCGAAGGGCAAGGCGGCCTTGCTGCGCGAGATCGCCGGCGAGTTGTAGCCGCGCCGATCACGCCAGAGGGTTTAGCGCAAACGGCCTCCCGTCTGCGACAATCCCTACCATGTCGAGTCCTAGCCACGGCGCCGGATCCTGGCAGGGCGGCAGCCCGGGCGAGGCCTTGCGCCGCGGTCACCGCAGCCGTGCGTTGGTCGAGATCCGCGCGACTCTGGCCACACTGGGATTTCTGGAGAACCCCGACGAGCACATGACCACCGGTCAGCATGTGGCCCTGGACGTCTTCGACGATGAGCTCGACCATGCGGTGCGGGCGTTCCAGCAACGACGCGGACTGCTGGTGGACGGCATCGTCGGCGAGGCGACCTACCGCGCGCTCAAGGAGGCGTCCTACCGACTGGGGGCACGGACGTTGGCTCACCAGTTCGGGGCTCCGATGTACGGCGACGACATCGCGACCCTGCAGGCACGACTGCAGGACCTGGGTTTCTACACCGCACTGGTGGACGGCTATTTCGGGCTCCAGACCCACAACGCCCTGATGTCCTACCAACGTGAGTACGGGCTGGCACCCGACGGTATCTGCGGCCCGGAAACGTTGCGCTCCCTGTATTTTCTCGGTTCGCGGGTGACCGGCGGCTCGTTGCATGCCATCCGCGAGGAGGAGTTGGTTCGCCGATCCGGACCCCGGTTATCAGGCAAGCGCATCATCATCGACCCGGGCCGAGGCGGCTCCGATCACGGGCTGATCGTCTCCGGGCCGGATGGTCCGATCAGCGAAGCCGACATGCTGTGGGATCTGGCCAGCCGCCTTGAGGGCCGGATGACGGCCATCGGCATGGAGACGTACCTTTCTCGCCCGATCAACCGCAGCCCCTCCGATGGAGAGCGCGCCGCGACGGCGAACGTCGTCGGTGCCGACTTGATGATCAGCCTTCGCTTCGAGCGCCACCCCAGCCCCGCAGCCAACGGTGTGGCGTCGTTCTACTTCGGCAGCTCACACGGTTCGGTATCCACCATCGGTCGCAACCTCGCCGACTTCATCCAGCGCGAGGTTCCGGCCCGCACCGGGCTGCTGGACTGCCGTGCACACGGCCGAACCTGGGATCTGTTACGGCTCACCAGAATGCCGAGCGTACAAGTCGACGTCGGCTACATCACCAGCCCTCGAGACAGCCACTTGCTGTCGACCCGGGAGTGCCGGGATGCCATCGCCGAGGGAATCCTCGCCGCAGTCAAGCGGTTGTATCTGCTGGGCAAGAACGACCGTCCCACTGGGACGTTCACCTTCGCCGAACTCCTCGCCCATGAGCAGTCGGTGGAGCACGGTCGGCCGGTCGTCTAGACGACGTGCTCAAGTCGGGCGCCTTCGAGCAGTCGCTCGAGTGCCGCCTCGACCTCGGCCTTCCAGCCCAGTCCCTTATCGAGTTCCAGCCGCAGCCGCGGGAAGTAGCGATGCGGCGCCACTACCGTGAACCCCGCGTCGAGCAGGAAGTCCGCGTCGATCATGCACCGGTCGAAGGCGCAATCCCCCAGTGCGGCGACGGCCGCCGCGATCTGCGGGTCCACATCGCCGGCAGTCCCATCCACCGCCCCGACCTCGGCCGCCTCCGCGGTACGACCGAACGCTTCCAGCGCTCGCACCCCGCGTCGCACCAACTCCGCAACTACCTGACCGATGAGCATGGTGGGCATCCCCTCAGGCTGACCGGGTTCAACCCCCATGGACGTCAACAACACCGCATCCGCGCTGACTGGACTCGTGGGCATCCGCTGAGCCCGCGGGACCAGGCGGGGCGGAGCATAGAGCACGTACCCCAGGCAGGTCTCGGCGTCTCCGGCATCGCCGTCCTCGAGGGCGGGGCGGGTCGCGGTGGCCAATTGTCCGCAGGATCCCCACTCCAGCATGACCATCGACAGCCAGGCCTCCTTCTCGAACTCCGGGTCCGGAAGGAATTCGGTATTCACCGTCTCCGGGTCGACCTCCCAGAACACACATCGGCGCGCGTGCTTGGGCAGCTGCTCGAAAGATTCGAGTCGCAACGGACGGATGCGAAAGGACACTAGTCTCTCCGGCGATTCACGGGGCTTCTCCAGGATAGGCGCGCCGCCCCTCGGCTCCCCGACGAACGAACGGCTCCGCTGACCTCAGTCCCGCACAGCCGGGAGCACTCCATCGGGTCGGGATACGACGAATGGTGCTGCCGCCCTTCCCCTTCCATAGGGACCCCGACGCCATGGTGGTTGTCCCTCCGCAGTCGGTGTCACAGTGACGTAATTGGCCGGTATGTCTTGTTGGTGCTATCTCGCGGTCGATGGATCCATCAGCGCCACGATTCGCTGCAGATCCTCGACCGAACCGAACTCGACCACGATCTTGCCCTTGCGTTTACCGAGACTCACCATCACCCGGGTGTCATAGGTGCCGGAGAGACGCTCGGCGACTTCTTGTAGCCCGGGCATCTGAATCGGCTTCCGACGAGGCGGTGTGGACGGACGCTCGCCGGCACGGTTGGCCAGAGTCACAGCCTCTTCGGTGGCTCGAACGGAGAGTCCCTCCGCAACAATGCGGGCGGCCAACTCCTCCTGGGCTTCGGCGCCGGCCTCGAGGGCCAGCAGGGCTCGGGCATGCCCGGCGGACAACACACCGGCCGCAACTCGACGTTGCACGGCGATCGGCAGTCGCAGCAGCCGGATCATGTTGGAAATCACCGGACGCGAGCGGCCGATTCGTGCGGCGAGTTCCTCGTGAGTGACGTCGAACTCGTCGAGCAACTGCTGGTACGCGGCTGCTTCTTCCAAGGGATTCAGTTGTGCGCGATGAATGTTCTCCAGCAACGCATCGCGGAGCAGATTGTCGTCGCTCGTCTCGCGCACAATCGCCGGAATCGTCGCCAAGCCGGCCTGCTGGGCGGCCCGCCAGCGGCGCTCCCCCATCACCAGTTGGTAGCGTCGCGGCGCACCACTGGTCGACCCACCCTCGGTCGGCGCACCCTCAGTCGGCTCCGCGACAGGGAGTTCCCGTACCACGACAGGCTGCATCAGGCCGAACTCGCGGATGGAGTGAACCAGTTCGGCAAGGGAATCTTCGTCGAAGACCTGCCGGGGCTGCCGCGGATTGGGTTCGATGGCCGCCGGGTCGATCTCCCGGTAGACGGCGCCAACCTCGTCCACGGTCAGGTCCTGCGCCGCCTCATCGACTACGGCTGGCGCCATTCCACCACCGATCACTCCGCCGATCACCACATCGGCGGCGGCGTTCCCCAGTCTCGGTTCCGCGGGTCCGGTGGGGATGAGGGACGCCAGACCCCGCCCGAGCCCACCCTTACGTCGCTGATTCATCTGGGTTCCTCCCCTGGACTCGCCCGGTGCGCCAACTCTCGGCTGGCGTCGAGATAACTCATGGCACCGCGCGAACCGGGGTCGTAATCGATGATCGTCATGCTGTAGCCCGGTGCCTCGGACACTTTAACGCTGCGCGGGATAACCGTTCGCAGAACCCGGTCTCCGAAGTAGCCGCGCACCTCGACGGCCACTTGATCGGCCAGCTTGGTCCGCCCGTCGTACATGGTGAGAATGACGGTGCTCACCGTGAGGGCGGGGTTCAGGTGGGCTTTGACCATCTCGATGTTCTTCATCAACTGAGATACACCCTCCAGCGCGTAGTACTCGCACTGGATCGGTATCAACACCTCAGGTGCGGCGACGAGTGCGTTGATGGTCAGCAATCCCAACGACGGCGGGCAGTCGATAAAAACGTAGTCGAAGTCTGTGTTATCCAGGCCCGCCAGGGCGTTCCGCAGACGGTTCTCTCGAGCCACCATGCTGACCAATTCGATCTCCGCACCCGCGAGGTCGATGGTCGCGGGAACGCAGAACAGCCTCTCGCTATGCGGGCTTTGCCGGATGGCGCCGTGAAGAGGGAGTTCACCGAGGAGGACCTCGTAGGACGACGGGGTGCCGGAGTGCCGATCCGCGATCCCCAAGGCGGTACTTGCGTTGCCCTGCGGGTCCAAGTCGATCACCAGCGTCTTGAGTCCTTGGACCGCCAATGCCGCTGCCATGTTGACGGCCGTGGTCGTCTTGCCGACTCCGCCCTTCTGATTGGCGACGGTGAACACGCGGCGCCGCGGCGGCCGGGGCAACTGTCCCGCAGCGGTGTGCAGTACCTTCATTGCCCGCTCGGCCGCTGCGGCAATCGGGGTGTCGACATCTCCGCTGGGCGTCCATGTTTCACGTGAAACCGAATCCGGTCCACTCATTGCCTTCTCCTGTTCACCGCTCACTCGCGACGGTCACTTTCTCCGGCTCCCATGTTCACGCCGGCCTCCGCCACTCCGCGTGGACCGTTCCACGACGACCACCGTTGTGAGCGGTTCGACATAGCCCGCTCCACATCTCAGCACCCGCATACCCTCAGCACCGAGTTTGAGCAGTACGCGCCGGCTGTCGTCCAGTTCCGACTCCGCCCGCTCGCCCTTCAGGGCGAGCATCCGGCCCCCCGGGCGAAGCAGCGGAAAGCTCCATCTGGCCAGCTTCTCAAGGCTGGCCACTGCCCTGGACACGACGGCATCCACTCCCCCGACCTGGCTGAGTACGCCGGTGTCATCCGCCCGGCCGCGGATGACCTCGACTCTGAGATCCAATTCGCGCACCGCCAGGTGGAGGAATTCCGTTCGCCGCAACATGGGCTCGACGAGGACGACTCTCAGATCAGGACGGGCCATGGCGATCGGGATTCCGGGTAATCCGGCACCGCTCCCAATATCCACGACTGACTCGTGCCCGGCAAGGAGTTCAACCGTGACAGCACTGTTGAGGATGTGCCGCTCCCAGAGTCGGTCTACTTCGCGCGGACCGAGGAGACCCCACTCCACGCCCGGTCCTGCCAGCAACTCGGCATAACGCTGAGCGGCGGTGATGTGGCCGCCAAAGAATCGCTCCGCGACGAGGGGTGGTGGTGGCGCGGCGGAGTGTTTCACGTGAAACATTCCTTTCGCCGCCGTGAACTACATCGCTGTAATTAGTTGCGCTAGTCCTTCAGAACGACCACGCGACGTGCGGGCTCCACACCTTCGCTCTCGCTGTGGACACCATCGACCGCCGCGACCGCGTCGTGGACGATCTTGCGCTCAAAGGGAGTCATCGGCGCAAGTTCCTCGCGGTCACCCGAGGCCAGAACGCGGCGGGCCACCTTGTCCCCCAACGCGGTCAATTCCTCACGGCGACGGCGGCGCCAGTTAGCGATGTCGAGCATCAGCCTGCTCCGCTCACCCGTCTTCTGGTGCACCGCCAGACGGGTCAACTCCTGCAGTGCGTCGAGCACCTCGCCCCGCCGACCGACCAACTTGCTCAGGTCGTCACCGCCGTCGATGCTCACCACCGCCCGGTCGCCTTCGACATCCAGATCGATGTCTCCGTCGAAGTCGAGCAGGTCCAGAAGTTCCTCCAGATAGTCGCCGGCGATCTCGCCTTCGGCTACCAGACGCTCCTCAAGATCGCTGGCCTTGGCTCGGGGCTGCTGTTCAGTGTCGGTCTCAGTCATGTGGGCTTCTCCCTCTTCCACCGGATCCAATCCGGTCAACGCTTACGTTTCTTGGGGCGGTTACCGGGGCGCGGTGTCCGGTTTCGCGGCTGCGCACTCGGCGCTGGTTTTCGAACAGACGCAGCGTCCGCCGACGTCGCTTCGCCATCCGTCGTCGCGGTGGTGTCGGAGGCCCCCTCCGTCGGGGAAGGATTGACCGCCTTCGCCGTCGAGGACGGCTTGACGGCCTTCGCCGTCGGGGACTTCGCCGGGGGTGTCTTGATCGGCTTGGCACCGGGGGCCGGTCCATTCGCCGCCCGACGGGCGATCGCCTCCTCCTTCTTCGCCTCTTCCTCTTTCTCGATCTTTCCGAACACCACATGCTGCTGAGCGAACGTCCAGATGTTGTTGGACACCCAGTAAATGATGATGGCGATGGGCAGGAACGGACCACCGATCACAACGCCGAGTGGGAAGACGTACAACGCAAGTTTGTTCATCAGCGCGGTCTGTGGGTTGGCCGCCGCTTCCGGGCTCTGACGGGCGATCGACGCCCGGCTGTTGAAGTAGGTAGCGATGCCGGCCAGAATCATCAACGGGATGGACACGGCGGCCACCGCCGGACGGCTGAAGACGGTGAACGCCTCCAGACCGTGCTGCTGTGTGATCGACGCACCGATCGGCGCCCCGAAGAGGTGCGCGTCCAGGAAGTGGCCGACGTCGGCTGAGCTGAAGACGTAGTTGGGAAGTCGTCGGTTCTCTTCCACCGACAGACCCAACCGGCCGAACCCGGACTGAGTCCGGTTGAACGACATCAGAACGTGGTAGAGACCGAGGAACACCGGTATCTGCGCGAGCATCGGCAGGCATCCGAGAACCGGGTTGAACCCGTGTTCGCGCTGCAGCTTCTGCATCTCCAGCGCCATCCGCTGGCGGTCTTTGCCGTACTTCTTCTGCAATGCCTTGATCTGCGGCTGCAGTTCCTGCATCTGCCGAGTGGTGCGAATCTGCCGGACAAACGGCTTGTACAAGAGGGCGCGCAGCGAGAAGACGAGGAACATCACCGAGAGCGCCCAGGCGAAGAAATTGTTGGGGCCGAGGAAGCTGGCGAAGAGCTTGTACCAGAGCCACATGATCCCAGAGACCGGATAGTAGATGTAGTCGAGGCTGAACCAGTTAAACATTTGTGCTCCTGAGCTCCGGTCGCACGTCCTGCGCCCGGTCCGGTATCGGATCCCATCCCCCGCGGTGCCACGGACCGCACTTCCCAAGCCTCAACACCGTCAGCCAGCACCCACGTAGGAGCCCGAACGTCGTCAATGCCTCCACGGCGTACTGACTGCACGTCGGCATGAAACGACACGACGGCGGGCGGAGCGGGGAAACCATGTGGCGGTACATCTCGATGACATTGACCAGAAGACGGGCGACGGCACCCCGGGGCTTGCCGGGCATCACCGTCGCCGTTCCACATCACGAGCACGCCGAAGGCCAGTGCTCAGTTGCTGCTGCAGACGGGACCACGAGGTGGTCCGACTCCCCGGGAGTGCCCGAATCACCAGACGATCGCTGGAATCCAGTTCGGGAATGATCGCCTTCACCGCATGGCGCAGCCGACGGGACACCCGATGTCTGTCCACCGCTGAGCCGACAGCCTTACTCACGACGAACCCGATCCGCGGGCCGTCGGCATGTTCACGATCCCGACGGGCGTGAACGACCAGGTCGGGTTGTCCGGCGCGCACCCCATACTTGACGGTGGCCCCGAATTCGGCAGAGCGTGTCATCCGGTATCGAGCCGGCAGCACGTCGTATGCCGGAAGGTCAGGCCGTCAGCGAACGACGACCCTTGCGGCGCCGGCCGGTCACGATTGCACGACCCGCACGGGTACGCATACGCAGACGGAAGCCGTGAACCCTCGCGCGGCGCCGGTTGTTCGGCTGGAACGTGCGCTTACCCTTGGCCACCGGTCAATCTCCTCATCAAGCCTGATGGAACTTCACGAGGGTGGCAGGCCCCACCCGTCGTGCTTCTCGTGGTAACCGGCGCAGTCAGCGGAAAACTCCGGACGCTGCCGTATCGCCGACTTTCGGGCGACCGCTTGAGGTTACTGAGCTCACTTGCGCAGGTCAAACCGCACCAGTTGGTCGCAGTTCCCCAGCAACCCGCCTGGCGTTTGGCACCGAGGTGGAGACCTGTTACTTTTTCCCCCGCTTCGATCCGAACCGGGGTAACGGTTGGGACCTGAAACCTTCAAGAAGGAAAGTCGCCCGACTCAGATTCGGGGACGGTCTAAGCTGTTCACATTTGTGGATAACTATGTGGACAGTTCCGACGGCCTTCCCCGTCGTGCTGCCCCGACCCCGGGAGATCCGCGCATGAGCACCGATCCCGGCTCCGACTTCGCGTCAGTATGGGCCCTGGTTGTCGCAGATCTGAACGGCGACACGCCGGGATCTGCCGGCAGCCCGTACACCAACACCCCACTGACTCCACAGCAACGTGCCTGGCTCAAGCTCGTCAGGCCGCTGACCATCGCCGAGGGCTTCGCTCTGCTCTCCGTTCCGAGTTCGTTCGTCCAGAACGAGATCGACCGTCACCTCCGAATCCCCATCATCGAGGCGCTCAGTCATCGACTCGGACAACGGGTCGAACTCGGTGTACGCATCGAGCCGACCGTCGAGATCCCGGCCGATGAACCCGAGACCTCGCCGGCGACCGACGACCGTACTGACGACTCCGACCGGCCGCCCGGTGGAAGCACGGAAGACTGGCCCGGCTACTTCGTCGAACGCCCGCGTCGCGCACCCGCGGAACACACCGCCGGCATCAGCCTCAATCGCCGCTACACCTTCGACACGTTCATCATCGGGGCGTCCAACCGCTTCGCCCACGCCGCCGCCCTCGCGATCGCCGAGGCACCCGCCCGGGCCTACAACCCACTCTTCATCTGGGGCGAATCCGGCCTGGGTAAGACTCACCTCCTGCACGCCGCCGGCAATTACGCCCAGGGCTTGTTTCCCGGAATGCGGGTCAAGTACGTCTCCACCGAGGAATTCACCAACGACTTCATCAACTCCCTGCGCGATGACCGCAAGGTCGCATTCAAACGGAGCTACCGGGACATCGACATCCTCCTCGTCGACGACATCCAGTTCATCGAGGGTAAAGAGGGCATCCAGGAAGAGTTCTTCCACACCTTCAACACCCTCCACAACGCCAACAAACAGATCGTCATCTCCTCCGATCGACCGCCCAAGCAGTTGGCGACCCTGGAAGACCGATTGCGGACCCGCTTCGAGTGGGGGCTGATCACCGACGTCCAACCGCCGGAGTTGGAGACCCGCATCGCAATCTTGCGCAAAAAGGCGCAAATGGAACGGCTCGCGGTTCCCGATGACGTCCTGGAACTCATCGCCAGCAGTATCGAACGAAACATCCGCGAACTCGAAGGTGCCCTCATCCGGGTCACCGCGTTCGCATCATTGAACAAGACGCCGATCGACACCGCCCTCGCCGAGATCGTCCTGCGCGACCTCATCGCCGACGCAGGAACCATGCAGATCAGCGCGGCGATGATCATGGCCGCCACGGCCGAGTACTTCGATACCACCGTCGAGGAGTTGCGCGGACCAGGCAAGACCAGGTCACTGGCGCAATCCCGTCAGATCGCCATGTATCTCTGTCGCGAGCTCACCGACCTCTCGTTGCCCAAGATCGGCTCGGCCTTCGACCGCGACCACACCACGGTGATGTACGCCCAGAAGAAGATCCGCAATGAGATGGCGTCTCACCGCGAGGTCTTCGACCATGTCAAGGAACTGACCACCCGGATTCGGCAGCGGTCCAAGCGCTGAGTTTGCCCGGCGGGTCGCACGGCGTGTCTTGTGCCGAACCCGAGAAACTTTCGGCTCACCAGTCCCACACATCACAGGGTCGACATGTGCACCGATTGTGGAGAACCGGTGAACCACTGGTGAACAGCTCCAGGGCCACAGTCGAACAAACCTCTGTCATCCACACCCGGCTCGTTGTCCACAGCGTGTCATCCACATCCGATCCACATCGATCGGTGGCCACCTAGCTGCACAGACACCATGTTCTCCACAGCTTGCACAGGCCCTATTACCACTGCTTTTTGATCTATCCACTATTTCCCTCCAAACACAGGCCGTGGGGAAATCACCGATCCACGCCTGGTTCCCCGGCACCGGCCGAGTGACTTGTCACGGTCATCGAATAACTTCCAACTTCGGACACGACGCTCTACGGTTGGTCTTCGACCCACCGCCGCGGAGGGGATGGTCGGCGGTGTTCGGCTGCCCGATGAGGGCGTTGCTGGCTGATGAAGGGACACGATGAACGTGGTGACCACAACGGTGGGATCCGACTTGAGATTCCGGCTGGTGCGCGAGGACTTCGCCGAGGCGGTGGCCTGGGTGGCACGAAGCCTTCCGTCGAGGCCCGCGGTTCCGGTGCTGGCCGGGGTACTGATCACCGGAACCGATGCCGGCCTGACCATCGCCGGATTCGATTACGACGTCTCCGCAGAGGTGACGGTTCCGGCCGAGATCGCGTCCAACGGAACCGTTCTGGTGTCCGGAAAACTGCTGTCGGAGATCACCAAGGCTCTCCCGGCCAAGCCGGTGGATGTCAGGGTCGAGGGCAGTCAGATGCTGCTGACCTGCGGTAGCGCCAAGTTCACGCTGCCGGCGATGCCGGTCGAGGACTACCCGGCGCTGCCGTCGCTACCGGATGAAACCGGTGTCGTCGCCGCTGATGTGTTCGCTGAGGCCGTCGGCCAGGTTGCGGTCGCCGCGGGCCGCGACGACACGCTGCCGATGCTCACCGGCATCAAGGTGGAGATTTCCGGAGACAGCATCGTATTGGCGGCCACCGATCGGTTCCGGCTTGCCGTTCGTGAGCTGACCTGGTCGACCAGCTCACCGGGACTGGAGAACGAGGTTCTGGTTCCGGCGCGCACCCTGGCCGAAGCCGCCAGAGCGGTGACCTCGGGTTCCGACGTACACCTGGCACTCGGAAGCGGTGCGAGTGTCGGCGAGGAGAAACTGCTGGGGATTCTCAGCGGCGGCAAGCGGAGTACCACCCGTCTGCTCGACGCGGAGTTCCCGAAGTTCCGGCAGCTTCTGCCGACCGAACACACCGCATTGGCCACCGTGGGTGTGGCGGAACTGACCGAGGCGATCAAGCGTGTCGCGTTGGTTGCCGACCGCGGTGCCCAGGTCCGGATGGAGTTCTCCGACGATCTGCTGCATTTGACCGCCGGGAACGATGGTGTCGGGTCCGCTGAGGAGGATCTGCCGGTGCAGTTCGCCGGTGAACCGCTGACGATCGCCTTCAATCCGACGTACCTCACCGATGGCCTTGGTTCGTTGCACTCCGACCGGGTGACATTCGGATTTACCACCTCGAGCAAGCCCGCGGTGTTACGGCCGGCCGGAGAGGACGCTGCCGAAGCCGCCGGGCCGGGCCCGTTTCCCGCGGTGCACACCGACTACGTGTATCTGCTGATGCCCGTTCGGCTGCCGGGCTGAGCTGACGAGATCCAGCCGAAGGAGGGCCGACGACATGCAAATTGGTCTGGTGGGCTTGGGCAAGATGGGTTTCAACATGCGTCAGCGCCTGCGGGACGGCGGACATGACGTGATCGGCTACGACCCGCGTCCTGAGGTCTCCGATGTCGCTGACCTCTCGGAGCTTTCTGCTGCGCTGGATGCTCCGCGGATTGTGTGGGTGATGGTGCCGTCCGGACCGATCACGCACGAGACGATCACGGCGCTCGCCGAGGTTCTTGATCCTGGTGACCTCGTCGTCGATGGTGGGAATTCGCGCTATACCGAGGATGGTCCGCACGCCGAACTGCTCGCCGAACGCGGTATCGGGTTCGTCGATGCCGGCGTCTCCGGTGGAATCTGGGGTCTCACCGAGGGATACGGCCTGATGGTCGGTGGTTCTCCCGCAGATGTGGCGCGGTTGATGCCGATTTTCGACACGCTGAGGCCGGCCGGCGACGTGGCCGATGGATTCGTTCACGCCGGTCCGGTCGGTGCCGGGCATTACGCGAAGATGGTCCACAACGGGATCGAGTACGGGCTGATGATGGCCTACGCCGAAGGATATGAATTGTTGGCGGCCGAACCGTTGATCACCGACACCCAGGCCGTCATACAAGCGTGGACGAATGGCACGGTAGTTCGTTCCTGGCTTCAACAACTGCTTGCCAAAGCGTTGAAGGAGGATCCGGGTCTGGTCGACATCTCCGATTACACCGAGGACTCCGGCGAGGGCCGGTGGACGGTTGAGGAGGCCATTCGCCACCGGGTGCCCACGCCGGTGATCGCGGCCTCGCTGTTCGCCAGATTCGCTTCGCGCCAAGAGCAGTCGCCCACCATGAAGGCTGTATCCGCATTGCGGAATCAGTTCGGCGGCCATGCCGTACAGCGGATTCCGCTGTCCGGTTAGCTGTCATGTATGTCCGACATCTGGCACTGCGCGACTTTCGGTCATGGACGCACGTCGATATCGACCTCATGCCGGGACGTACGGTCTTCGTCGGTTCGAATGGCTTTGGTAAGACGAATCTTGTTGAGGCCCTGTGGTATTGCGCCACTCTCAGTTCGCATCGGGTCGGCACGGATGCGCCGCTGATCCGATCCGGCTCCACCAGTGCGGTGATATCGACAATCGTCGTCAACGAGGGTCGGGAGTTGGCGGTTGATCTTGAAATCGCGGCGGGAAGGGCCAACAAGGCGCGGCTCAACAGATCTGCGGTGCGAAGCACCCGGGAGGTACTGGGGGCGGTACGGGCGGTTCTTTTCGCTCCGGAGGATCTGGCTTTGGTCCGCGGTGATCCCGGGGACCGGCGTCGTTTCCTCGATGAACTGGCCACCGTTCGCCGACCCGCGGTCGCGGGAATCCGGGCGGATTACGAGAAGGTGTTGCGCCAGCGGACTGCGCTGCTGAAGTCCGCCGGTGGAGTGCGGGCGCGCGGTGCCGCCCTGGAAACTCTCGACGTGTGGGACGGTCATCTCGCCGCGCACGGAGCGAAGTTGATGGCAGCGCGACTGGAATTGGTCAACGTGCTTGCACCGGAGGTTGAGAAGGCCTACATGTTGTTGGCCCCGTCGTCTCGGCCGGCGAGTATCGGCTATCGCGCGAGCGTTGAGGTGAATGACGGCGACACCGCCGACATCGATTATCTCGAAGCGGCACTGCTGGCTGAACTCTCACGGCGCCGTGACGCGGAGCTCGAGCGCGGAATCTGCCTGGTGGGTCCCCATCGGGACGATCTGGAATTGCGGTTGGGAGACCAACCCGCGAAGGGATTTGCCAGCCACGGTGAGTCGTGGTCGACGGCGCTCGCCCTGCGCCTGGCCTCCTACGAACTGCTGCGTTCGGAGGGCAGCGAGCCGATCCTGATTCTCGATGATGTTTTCGCCGAACTCGATGTCGCGCGGCGAAAGGCGCTGGCGGACGTCGCGTCCACGGCCGAACAGGTGTTGATTACGGCGGCGGTGGCCGAGGACATCCCGCCTGACTGGGATGTGCGTCGAATCGGGGTCACACTGGTCGATGGAGTCTCGGCGGTGACATCGTGACCGGACCCGCGGAACCGCCCGAACACCTCACCAATCTGCCCGGAATGGATCTCGTCCGTCGTGCTCTGGAAGAGGCTCGGGCGACGGCCCGCGATCAGGGTAAGGAGGTTGGTCGGGGCCGGCGCTCCGCCGCTGCGGGTCGGCCCACCCCGCGGGGTAATCGCAGACGCTGGTCGGGACCGGGCCCGGATGCCCGGGATCCGCAGCCTCTTGGGCGCGCCGCGCGCGACCTCGCCAAGGTGCGCGGCTGGACCCCGCGAGTCGCCGAAGGATCGGTGTTCGGGGAATGGGAGAAAGTGGTCGGCGAACAGCTCGCCGAACATGCTCACCCCACGGCACTGCGGGATGGTGTTCTCCACATTTCGGCGGAGTCGACGGCCTGGGCCACCCAATTGCGGATGGTGCAGAGTCAGGTGCTCGCCAAGATCGCCGCCGAAGTGGGTGACGGTGTGGTCACGGCCTTACGGATCACCGGGCCGGCGGCGCCGTCATGGCGGAAGGGGCCGCGGCATATCTCCGGCCGGGGACCGCGGGATACCTACGGGTGACGGAGCCGGCTTGGTGCCGACGGCGGAGTCTGACGCACCTAGCTGACCAACGGTTGCCCGGCGGTCGCCCATCCATTGGTGCCGCTGTCCAGTTCGATGATGTTCGTGATCCCCGCAGCCCGCATCTGGGTGACCGCAGGTTGCGAACGATTGCCGGACCTGCAGTACACCGCGTAGGTGCTGGCTGGATCCAACTGCGACACCCGTTGACCGAAGTCGGAGTCTGTTACCGGAATGTTGATGGCACCGCGGATGCGACCGCTGGCGAATTCTTCCGGCGTGCGCACGTCGATGACCTGTACGCCGGGAGTGCTGATGACGTTGGCGAACTCGGCGACGTCGACTCGGCGGACCCCACCGGATGCGTTCGGTGCCATCTGAACCGCATCGGATGCGTTCGACGTCCTCGGGGCTGTGGCGGTCGCTGATGTCGGATCGCTGCAGCCGGAGGTCACACCGCCGATTGCGAGACCTGCGGTGAGGCCCACCAGAACGGAACGACATTTCTTCATACCCCGGAGGGTATACGATTCCCTGCCTGTCGGCCATCTCGTCGGATTCGCCTACCACAGCGGCCTGAATGCCGCCAGATTCTCGTTCACAGGTCGTTCAAGCGTCCTGACGCGTGCTGAGCCGAGAAATTCCGCGCACGGGCCGATTAGGTGTGCAGAAACGCCGCTGCAGAACCAGTCCTGTCCCTGTTGCCCGGTAGACTGTGAGAAGTCGCCGCGCGTCGTTCCGTTCGCGCCAGCAATCCCGAGGAGAACCTTCCGCCTGTGGCCGCCAGTAATAACGAAAAGGACGAAGAGTACGGCGCCGATTCGATCAAGATCCTTGAAGGTCTCGAAGCGGTTCGCAAACGTCCAGGCATGTACATCGGCTCCACCGGTGAGCGGGGCCTGCACCACCTGATCTGGGAGGTGGTGGACAACGCCGTCGACGAGGCGATGGCCGGATACGCCGACCAGGTCGACGTCCGAATCCTGGAGGACGGCGGCGTCGAGGTCAGCGACAACGGCCGCGGCATCCCGGTGGCGATGCACGATTCCGGAGTTCCCACCGTCGACGTGGTCATGACGGTCCTGCACGCCGGCGGAAAGTTCGAAGCGGGCGCTTACCAGGTCTCCGGCGGTCTGCACGGTGTGGGCGTCTCCGTGGTGAACGCGCTGTCCACCCGGCTTGAGGCTGACATCCGCCGGGATGGCTACGAGTGGTTCCAGACCTACGACAAGTCCGTGCCCGGCAGTCTCACACAGGGCGAGGTCACCGAGCGGACCGGTACCACCATCCGGTTCTGGGCCGACCCGAACATCTTCGAGACCACCAACTACGACTTCGAAACAGTCGCGCGCCGGTTGCAGGAGATGGCCTTCCTCAACAAGGGCCTGACCATCAACTTGACCGACGAGCGGGTGACCCCGACCGAGGTCGTCGACGAGGTGGTCAGCGACACCGCAGAAGCACCGAAGTCCGCCGAGGAGAAGGCTGCCGAACAGGCATCGCCGCACAAGGTCAAGCACCGGACGTACCACTATCCGGGCGGCCTGGTCGATTTCGTCAAGCACATCAACCGGACGAAGCAGGCGATCCACAACAGTGTCGTCGACTTCAGCGGCAAGGGTGAGGGCCACGAACTCGAGGTGGCCATGCAATGGAATGCCGGCTACTCCGAGTCCGTGCACACCTTCGCCAACACGATCAACACCCATGAGGGCGGCACCCATGAGGAGGGTTTCCGGGCTGCCCTGACCAGCGTGGTCAACAAGTACGCCAAGGACAAGAAGCTCCTCAAAGACAAAGATCCCAACCTGACCGGTGACGATATCCGTGAGGGCCTGGCGGCGGTCATCTCGGTGAAGGTGGCGCAGCCACAGTTCGAGGGACAGACCAAGACGAAACTGGGCAACACCGAGGTCAAGTCCTTCGTGCAGAAGGTGTGCAATGAGCAGCTGACACACTGGTTCGAAGCGAATCCCGCCGAAGCCAAGACCATCATCAACAAGGCGACCCAGTCCGCCCAGGCACGACTTGCGGCACGTAAGGCACGGGAACTGGTGCGCCGGAAGAGCGCAACCGATATCGGGGGCCTGCCCGGCAAGCTGGCCGACTGCCGTTCCACCGACCCCAAGGTGTCGGAACTGTATGTGGTGGAGGGCGATTCGGCCGGCGGCTCGGCCAAGAGCGGCCGGGACTCGATGTTCCAGGCGATTCTGCCGTTGCGCGGCAAGATCATCAACGTCGAGAAGGCCCGCATCGACCGGGTGCTGAAGAACACCGAGGTTCAGGCGATCATCACCGCGCTGGGCACCGGCATCCACGACGAGTTCGATATCTCGAAACTGCGATATCACAAGATCGTGCTGATGGCTGACGCTGACGTCGACGGTCAGCACATCTCCACGTTGCTGCTGACACTGTTGTTCCGGTTCATGAAACCGCTTGTGGAGAACGGGCATATCTTCCTGGCCCAACCGCCGCTGTACAAGCTGAAGTGGCAACGTTCCGAACCTGAGTTCGCCTATTCCGATCGCGAACGCGACGGTCTTCTGGAAGCCGGCAAGAAGGCGGGCCGCAAGATCAATATGGACGACGGTATCCAGCGCTACAAGGGCCTCGGCGAGATGGACGCGAAGGAACTGTGGGAAACCACGATGGATCCCTCCGTCCGGGTGTTGCGTCAGGTCACTCTCGACGACGCGGCAGCGGCAGACGAACTGTTCTCCATCCTGATGGGTGACGACGTCGAGGCGCGGCGCAGCTTCATCACCCGCAACGCCAAAGACGTTCGTTTCCTTGATGTTTAGCCGAGATATCTAGCCGGGATGACCACCCATCGACACCCGGCCGATGACGTCTAGCCGACCTGTGATCACCAACAGAGGACCCCATCATGACTGACACCACGCTGCCGCCCGAGGGCACTGCCGGCGATCGCATCGAACCGGTCGACATCCAGCAGGAGATGCAGAACAGCTACATCGACTATGCGATGAGCGTCATCGTCGGCCGCGCACTGCCGGAGGTGCGCGACGGTCTCAAGCCGGTACACCGCCGAGTGCTGTACGCGATGTACGATTCCGGCTTCCGTCCCGATCGCAGCCACGCGAAATCCGCACGCTCCGTTGCTGAAACGATGGGTAATTACCATCCGCACGGCGACGCATCCATTTACGACACCCTGGTGCGGATGGCCCAACCGTGGTCGCTGCGTTATCCCTTGGTCGACGGGCAGGGAAACTTCGGCTCCCCTGGCAACGATCCACCAGCCGCGATGCGCTACACGGAAGCTCGCCTCACGCCGTTGGCGATGGAGATGCTGCGCGAAATCGACGAGGAGACAGTCGATTTCATCCCGAACTATGACGGCCGTGTGCAGGAGCCCACAGTCCTGCCGAGCCGGTTTCCCAACCTGCTGGCCAACGGATCCGGCGGTATTGCCGTCGGCATGGCCACCAATATCCCGCCGCACAACCTGCGGGAGTTGGCCGACGCGGTCTACTGGTGTCTGGCCAATTTCGAGGCCGATGAAGAGGCGACCCTGGCCGCGGTAATGGAGCGGGTCAAGGGACCGGACTTCCCCACCTCCGGCTTGATTGTGGGTACCGGCGGCATCAACGATGCCTACACGACCGGCCGTGGCTCCATCCGGATGCGTGGTGTGGTGACGGTCGAGGAGGACTCGCGGAACAAGACCTCCATCGTCATCACCGAGTTGCCCTATCAGGTCAACCACGACAACTTCATCGCCTCGATCGCCGAGCAGGTGCGCGACGGCAAGCTGGCGGGCATCTCGAACATCGAGGATCAGTCCAGCGACCGGGTGGGACTGCGGATCGTCATCGACATCAAACGTGACGCCGTCGCGAAGGTGGTGCTGAACAACCTCTACAAGCACACCCAGCTGCAGACGAGCTTCGGGGCCAACATGCTGTCCATCGTCGACGGGGTGCCGCGCACCCTGCGGCTGGACCAGATGATCCGGTACTACGTGGCCCATCAGCTCGACGTGATCGTGCGACGGACCACCTATCGGCTGCGCAAAGCCAACGAACGGGCCCACATCCTGCGGGGTTTGGTCAAGGCGCTCGATGCGCTCGACGAGGTGATCGCCCTTATTCGGGCGTCGCAGACCGTCGACATCGCTCGGGCGGGACTGATCGAGCTCCTCGATATCGACGAGATCCAGGCCCAGGCCATCCTCGATATGCAGCTACGCCGGCTGGCTGCCCTGGAGCGCCAGCGCATCATCGACGACCTGGCCAAGATCGAGGCCGAGATCGCCGACCTCGAGGACATCCTGGCCAAGCCGGAGCGTCAACGGGCGATCGTCCGCGACGAGCTCGCGGAGATCGTCGAGAAGCACGGCGACGAACGGCGCACAAAGATCATCGCCGCGGAGGGTGACGTCTCCGACGAGGACCTGATCGCCCGTGAGGAGGTCGTCGTGACGATCACCGAGACCGGTTACGCCAAGCGCACCAAGACCGACCTCTACCGCAGCCAGAAGCGGGGCGGCAAGGGTGTGCAGGGGGCGGCGCTGAAGCAGGACGACATCGTGCGGCACTTCTTCGTGTGCTCGACGCACGACTGGATTCTTTTCTTCACCACCCAGGGCCGGGTGTATCGGACCAAGGCGTACGAACTTCCCGAGGCGCTTCGGGCAGCCCGCGGTCAGCATGTCGCCAACCTGCTGGCCTTCCAACCCGAGGAGCGGATCGCCCAGGTCATCGTGATCAAGAGCTACGAGGACGCGCCGTATCTGGTGCTGGCGACCCGCAAGGGTCTGGTGAAGAAGTCCAAGCTGACCGACTTCGACTCCAACCGGTCGGGTGGAATCGTGGCGGTCAACCTGCGCGACGGCGACGAACTGGTCGGGGCGGTGCTCTGCTCCGCCGAGGACGATCTGCTGCTGGTCAGCGCCAAGGGACAGTCGATCAGGTTCTCGGCGACCGACGAGGCGTTACGGCCGATGGGGCGGGCCACCTCCGGTGTGCAGGGCATGCGGTTCAACGGCGAGGACGAGTTGTTGAGTCTCAACGTGGTCCGGGAGGGCACGTACCTGCTGGTGGCGACCTCCAACGGCTACTCCAAGCGCACCGCGATCGATGAGTACACCCCCCAGGGCCGTGGTGGGAAAGGCATCCTGACCATTCAGTACGACGAGCGACGTGGCAGTCTGGTCGGCGCGGTGGTGGTTGACGACGACACCGAGCTGTATGCGATCACCTCCGGCGGTGGTGTGATCCGCACGGCAGCGAATCAAGTTCGCAAGGCCGGACGCCAGACCAAGGGCGTTCGCTTGATGAACCTGGGTGAGGACGACACACTGATAGCCATTGCCCGCAACCCGGAGGAACAGGACGGCCCCGACGACGAGGGCGAGGCCGACGCCTAAACAGCGTCGGCACAGGTAAGGAGTGCTGGTGAGTTCACCAAAGGAGCCGGGCTTGCCCGCCCCGGGCGACCGGCCCGGCAGCGGGGACGCTTCGACCGATGTCCCCCCGTGGCAGGGTGCCCGCCGTCCGGAGTCACCGGCGCGCCCCCCCGCACCGCGGGCCGCGGATCCCCGGACGCGGTACGTGACCGGCATCGCCGCCCCGGACCTCTCAGCGGCAGGGCCGGTACCGCAACGTCCGGATCCGGTCCCGGTACCCGGTCGGCCCGAGCCCCCGTCCGGTCGGCCTGAGCCGCTACCGGTCCGGTCCGAGCCGGTGCCCAGCCGGCCCGAGACGCGAAGCGAACGGACGGAGGTGACACCGGCAGTGGGTGCGGCCGCAAAGCCGCCGGAGGCCTACGCCAGCGAACTACCGGATCTCACGGGTCCGCTGGCCAAACCGGCCCCGGTCCGGCGCCCGCCCGCCGAGCCACCGCTTCGCCAGTCCGCTCCGAGGCCGGGTGGGCCGGCGGCCGCCCGCTCGCGCGGTCCGGTCCGGGCCAGCATGCAGATCCGGCGCATCGATCCCTGGAGCACGCTGAAGGTTTCGGGCCTGCTGAGCATCGCCCTGTTCTTCATCTGGATGATCGCCGTCGCGCTGCTGTATCTCGTGCTTGGCGCGATGGGCGTCTGGAGCAAGCTCAACAGCAACGTCGGCGACCTGTTGACCAGTGGTAGCGGTGCCGGAGGGGAGATCGTCTCCGCGGGGTCGATCTTCGGCAGTGCGGCATTGATCGGTCTGGTCAACATCGTCCTGCTGACGGCGATGGCCACCATCGGGGCCTACATCTACAACCTCAGCACCGATATGGTCGGCGGTGTCGAGGTCACGCTGGCCGATTTGGACTAGCCACTGCCGGCCGATTTGGACGAGCACACCGGTGGTGAGGTAATCTCTGCCCTCGTTGTTCTTTGGGCCTATAGCTCAGGCGGTTAGAGCGCTTCGCTGATAACGAAGAGGTCGGAGGTTCGAGTCCTCCTAGGCCCACGATGTCCCGATCGACGCGCGCAACAGCCACGGCCATGATCCTTGTGGCAGCGCTGTTGTCATTCGTGGTCATCCTCCGGCGCCGTAGTGGCGAGGTATGGCACACCCTGCCAGACCGGTAGGTGTGCAAACCGTCCGGTGACGAGGGGCCTTAGCTCAGTTGGTAGAGCGCTGCCTTTGCAAGGCAGATGTCAGGAGTTCGAATCTCCTAGGCTCCACTCGGTTCAGTGGCCACCCCGGGTGGCCGGTCTCACATCTCCCGGTGCGGGTCTTCTTCCCAGGCACTGTTGAGAAAGGTGTCCACCGCGTCGGTGTAATCGCCCGGGCGGCCGAGTCTGACGTTGATCTGCCGGTGGGTGAGATGTTGCGGCAGCACGTGCACCTCGGTCCCGAATGACGATGCGGCGGTGGCGAACACCTGTGCCTGCGGGCACGAGTCGCTGCGTCGGCTTGCGCAGACGAGCAAGAGTGGCTCGGTGGATCGATGCAACGCCAGGAGGGGCGAGACACTCGCCCAATAGGCCGGGTCGCTCCCGAACGCGCGCCGGAACAGCGGTGGCGGCCGGTTTTCCATCCGCGCCACCAGGTCCAGGGCGGCGGAGTCCAGAACCACGGTGCCCCGCCAGGGACGAAGATCGGGATAGCGGTCGCTGTTCGCGGATACCAACGCCACCAGATGGCCACCGGCGGAGTGCCCCATGATCACCAGGTTGTCCGGATCGCCCCCCCACTCGACAGCATGGGTCTGTGCGTAGGCGATGGCCGCGGCGACCGAGTCCGCCTGCCCGTCCGGAGGCACGGACGGCAACAGGGGGTAGTTCACGGAAACGACGACGACGCCTTCCGGGACGAAGTGTTTGACCTTGTTGCGGACCAGACCGCGATTCGACTTGTCGCCAAAAGCCCAACCACCGCCGTGGACCATCAGGATCATCGGGGCGTCGACGGCACCCGGCGCTGTGTAGACATCGAGCTTCTCCTTGGGTGAGGACCCGTAGGGAAGGTTCCGGAATCGGACCGCGGCCTGGGCCGAACCAGCCTGAGCCGGCGATTCGGGCTCGTTCGTCGCCGCGGCGGCAGCGGATATGCGTCGCGGGAGCGGTGGTCTTGCCGGCGTGGGCACGGCAGACCGGGGTCGCAGTCGCGCCGACCCGGGGGATGCCGCGCGGGGGGAAGCACCGATCCGCGCCGCCGAAACCGCGGAGCCGGTGGACCGCGTAGCGGCGCCGTTCCCCGAAGGTCCGGCGGACCGCTCATCGGGGGCGGTGGCGCTCGTCGCATCGCCGGGATCGGCGTTCGCGACCGCCTGACCGAAGGACACCGCCAGACCGACACCCAACGCCGCCGCGGCCGCGCCAAACCAACGGCGGATCACGGTCACGTCCTGCGGGCGCGCCTGTGGTCGACTCTGAAGAATCGACGCCGCGCCGCGCACTACTCCAGTGTCGTCCCGATTGGGCTGCCTCACAAGGTGCGGATGGGCCGTCAATGTCGTCGCGCCCGGCCGAGCGTTGGCCGGCGGTAGGGGTGGCCGCGGAATCGGACGCGCGGCCTACTGGCAGACTGTCACCTCGTGACGAGCCCCATTGCGACCGCGACCGCGACCCTGCACACCAACCGTGGTGACATCAAGATCGCGCTGTTCGGCAACCATGCCCCCAAGACCGTCGCCAACTTCGTCGGTCTGGCGCAGGGAACCAAGGACTACTCGACCCAGAACGCGTCCGGCGGTACGTCCGGCCCGTTCTACGACGGTGCGGTGTTCCACCGCGTCATCGACGGTTTCATGATCCAGGGCGGCGATCCCACCGGCACCGGCCGCGGCGGACCAGGCTACAAGTTCGCCGACGAGTTCCATCCCGAGTTGCAGTTCGACAAGCCCTACCTGTTGGCGATGGCGAACGCGGGTCCGGGCACCAACGGTTCGCAGTTCTTCATCACCGTCGGCAAGACCCCCCACCTCAACCGCAAGCACACCATCTTCGGCGAAGTCGTGGATCCGGATTCCCAGCGTGTGGTCGACGCCATCGCGGGAACCGCGACCGATCGCAACGACCGGCCGACCGACGACGTCGTCATCGAGTCGATCAGCATCTCGTAGTTCGGTGGTGCGCCGGTCGCGAGGAATCAGCGGCCGGTGTAACCCGCCTCCGTCAGGGCGTCGAGCACGGCCAGCGGATCTCCGCCGAGGTCCCAGCGGCTGAATACCAGCAGCGTGTCGTCGGTGGCCTCGATCTCCAGCAGACGAACGCGACGACCCAGCCGCCGGAACTCGGTGATGCGGACCGATACGATATCGCCCGGCCTCAGCGTCCGGGTGGTGAACCATCCGCGGTGCACCAGGCCCGCTGTCGTCAGGGCCAGTCGCGGCCGAGCGCGCCACGACCCCGCCGCGAATGCCAACAGGCCCAGGGCCGCCAAGCCGGTCAGCACCTGTCCCGGAACATCGCCGCGCAGAGCGACGAAACCGCCCGCCATCAGCACCCCGGCGACCGCCACCGCGATCACCGAACCCGGCTGCGGTCCCCAGTTCCCGGAGTTATCCACAGGAGTTGTCCACAGTGGGGATGAATCACACGGGTGTGATTGTGGTCATCGCCAGCGCATCGTCAGGAGCAGGCCGGCGATCATGAAGCCGAACGCGATCGCGTAGTTCCACGGCCCGAGATCGGACATCCACTGCAGCGGTTGCGGCGTGTTGTAGCCCGAGGCCGCCAACTGGAACACGAGCAACCAGATCAGGCCGATCAGCATCAGGCCGATGAACAACACGACGAACCACACGCTCGACGGGCCGGCCTTCACCTTGACCGGGGTGCGGCTGACGGAGTTGATCGTGAAGTCGGTCTTCTTGCGGACTTTCGACTTGGGCATGGCCACCTTCCAGGCGTCGGTGCGACGATGGTGCCGACTGACTATGAGATTAAACCAGCCCAGATGGTGGCCCAGCGCACGCAAGACTCCGCAGGAGGGCCGTTCCCGTGCCATGAGCACGCGGTGGCGGTTCGCCGTGCCGGTGGTGTGCCTGCTGGCGGGATTACTCCTGGCCACTACCCATACCGTGTCCGACGGCGGGCAGATTCGCGGAAGCGAAGCCCCCCGACTTGTCGACCTCGTTCGCGAGGCCCAGCGGGCGGTGGACGGCCTCGGCGGCCAACGCGACGGACTGGCCGCACAGATCGACGCCACGCACGGCGCCGCATTCGGCCCGGCATTGACAGCCATCGAGAGCCGGGCCGGCGAACTCACCGGTGAGGCCGGACTTGATGCGGTGCGTGGGCCCGGGGTGACCGTCACCTTGACCGACGCGCGCCGCGACGCCGATGGCCGGTTCACCCGAGACGCCTCCCCCGACGATCTGGTGGTGCACCAGCAGGACATCCAGGCGGTGCTCAACGCACTGTGGGGCGCGGGGGCCGAAGCCATCGCCCTGCAGGACCAGCGCCTCATCGCCACCTCGGCGCCGCGATGCGTGGGCAACACCCTGCTTCTCGACGGACGTACGTACAGCCCGCCCTATACCGTGACCGCTATCGGCGACCCGACCGCGCTGTCGGCCGCGCTGGCGGCCGACCCGCAGATCCGGTTGTACAAGCAGTACGTCATCCGGTTCGGCCTCGGATACACCGAGCAGTCCGCCGACGACCTCGAACTGCCCGGCTACAGCCGTCCGGTCCGGATGCGTTACGCCCGGCCGGCGGGTCCGCTGGTCTACTGATCGCCCGCCCAGGCGGGTAACCTGTGGCGGTGCGGGTCCTGGTGGTCGACAACTACGACAGCTTCGTGTTCAACCTGGTTCAGTACCTGGGCCAGTTGGGGGTCGATACCGAGGTCTGGCGCAACGACGACCCGCGGCTGACCGGGGAGGCCGAGCAGACGGCGGCCGCCAGGGAGTTCGGTGGGGTGCTGCTCAGTCCCGGCCCGGGCACCCCGGAGCGGGCCGGCGCCTCGATCGGGATGGTTCGCGCCTGCGCCGCGGCCGGCACTCCGCTGTTGGGGGTGTGCCTCGGGCACCAGGCCATCGGTGTCGCCTTCGGCGCGACCGTGGATCGCGCCCCGGAGTTGCTGCACGGCAAGACCAGCAGGGTCTTCCACGATGACGCCGGCGTGCTGCGGGGACTCCCGAATCCCTTCACCGCCACCCGCTACCACTCCCTGACGATCCTGCCGGAAACCGTGCCGGCCGCCCTCGAGGTCATCGGCCGCACCGCTGGTGAGACCCGCGGCGACGGTGCCGGGTCGGGTGGGGTCATCATGGCGGTTCGGCACGTCGAACTGCCGATCCACGGGGTGCAGTTCCATCCCGAGTCGATCCTCACCGAGGGCGGCCACCGGATGCTGGCCAACTGGCTGGGGTTTTGCGGTGCGGCACCCGAGGAGACATTGGTGCGAAAGCTTGAACAGGAGGTGGCCGACACCGTCCGGCACGCCTTGGGCGCCACCTCGGACACGAAGACCCATGTCAGCCCTGATACGGCATCCGATGTGCCGTCCGATGTGATGCTCGCTAGGACGCGAACGACAGCGTGATCTGCCCGGTGAAGTTGACGCCGGCACCCGGCGGCGGATTCTGGGTCACCACTGCGTTGTAGCGCTGACCGCTGTTCTGCACGTCGGGGCCTTTCACGAGGACTCCGGTCCAGCCCAGTCCCCGCAGATTCGGTTCGGCATCCACCCAGAACTGACCGATCAAGTTGGGCATGACAAACTGGTTGCCCTTGGACACCTTCAGGGTGATCGGGGAGTCTACCGGTGCGGAGGTGCCGACCGGCGGTTCGAGGGCGACCACCTCCCCCGCGGGCTGCGGACTGTCCACCGGGTCGGTGAGGATCGTCGGGAACCCGACGGTATTGAGGTTCTTCGTGGCCAGGTCGACGGTCTGTCCCGTCACGTCGGGGACGTCGCGGGTCTTGGGTCCACTACCCACGACGATGGTGATCTCGTTGGTGATCGCCGACGTCTGGTTGGCCGGCGGGACGGTGCTGATCACCTTGTCCTTGAGTTCGGGTGGCGACGGCGCGTCGGCCTGTTTGAACTTCCCGAATCCGGCGGCGGTGAGGCGCTTGACCGCGTCCGCATAGCTGAGAGTCGCGACGTCGGGAACCTCGCGCTGTTCGGGACCCGTCGACACATTGATGGTGATCTCATCCCCGGCGGCAACCGTGGTGGTCCCGGCCGGACTGGTGTTGATGACGTGATCGGGCGGTACCGTGCTGTCCGGCTTCTGCAGGGTGCGCACCTTGAAGCCCTTGTTCTGCAGCGCGGCGATCGCATCCGCCGATACCTGACCCCGGACGTCGGGAACCTGGATCGCGCTGGGCCTGCCGCCCGCGACGTTGATGACCAGGGTGATGACCACGGTGAGAACACCGAGGATCGCCGCTGCCATCAGCCAGCGGCCGACAGCCCTCCGCGGAGTCGGGTAGTCGTAGCCCACTGGTCCGGCACCGGCGCCGGCGACGCGCGGGCCGGGGCGCGAGGTCATCATCAAGGTCCGGTCGGCGGCGGTCAGCACCTTGGGGGCCTCGGGCTTCTCCCCGCTGTGAACCCGGACCAGGTCGGCGCGCATCTCGGCGGCGCTCTGGTAGCGGTTGTCAGGATTCTTCGCCAGCGCCTTGAGCACCACGGCGTCGAGTTCGGCGGAGATCCCCGGATGCTTCTGCGACGGTGCAACCGGGTCTTCGCGGACATGTTGATAGGCCACCGCCACTGGGGAGTCACCGATGAAAGGCGGTTCCCCGGTGAGGATTTCGTAGAGGACGCAGCCCAGCGAATACACGTCGGACCGGGCGTCGACCCGCTCGCCGCGAGCCTGCTCCGGCGACAGATACTGAGCGGTACCGATCACCGCGGCCGTCTGGGTGACGCTGTTCCCGGTGTCGGCGATCGCCCGCGCGATGCCGAAATCCATCACCTTCACCGCGCCGGTCTTGGAGATCATGATGTTGGCGGGTTTGACGTCGCGGTGGATGATGCCGTGCTGGTGGCTGAAATTGAGCGCCTGGCATGCGTCGGCGATGACCTCGATGGCACGCCGCGGTGGCATCGGACCGTCGTGATGGATGATGTCGCGAAGGGTCACTCCGTCGACGTACTCCATGACGATGTACGGCAATGGACCGGTGGCGGTCTCGGCTTCCCCGGTGTCGTATACCGCCACGATGGCCGGGTGGTTGAGCGCCGCCGCGTTCTGCGCCTCGCGCCGGAAGCGCAGATAGAAGCTGGGGTCGCGCGCGAGGTCGGCGCGCAGCACCTTGATCGCCACATCCCGGTGCAGGCGCAGATCACGGGCGAGGTGAACCTCGGACATGCCGCCGAAACCGAGGATCTCCCCCAGTTCGTAGCGGTCGGAAAGCTGGTGCGGTGTGGTCATCGCGGCGTCCCGCCGTCGTAGGGACTGGACACCGCCGTCAGCCACATGATGACGTCGTCGTAACCGCCGGTCCAACCGGACGGCGCAATCGGTGCCGGTGTCGGAGCGGGGACGACGGTATCGGTGATGGTCTGTTCGACCGGCGGGATATTCCGTCGCTCCCGGTCGGCCAGCACGATCAGAATCGCGCTGATGATCGCCAACGTGCCCAGTACCCCGGCCGCCCACAGCAGTGCACGCTGGCCCGAGGTGAAAGAGCGCCGGACCGGCGCCTGGGGACGGTGCGCCGCGGTCCGCTGACGGGGCGTGGTGACCGGCCGGGGCTCGGGCAGCGCACGCTTGGCACCCGGGATCGCGGCCGGGCTCGCCTTGATCGTCGGAGCCGAGTTGGGCCGCGGTGGCCTGCGACCGGCCCGCACCGCGGCGACCGCGTCGGCGAACTGTCCCCCGTTGCGATACCGCATGGCGGGGTTCTTCACCAGGGTGATGTCGATCAGTTCCCGGACGTTGGGCGGCAGGTCGGCCGGCAGCGGGGCGGGAGTCTCCTTGATGTGCTTCATCGCGACGGTGAGCGCGCCGTCACCGGTGAACGGGCGCTTGCCCGAAAGCGCTTCGTAGCCAACAACTCCCAGGGAGTAGACATCGCTCGCGGCGATGGCATCCTGGCCGAGGGCCTGTTCGGGGGCGATGTACTGGGCGGTACCCATCACCATTCCGGTCTGAGTGACCGGAGCGGCGTCGACGGCCTTGGCGATGCCGAAGTCGGTCAGCTTCACCTGACCGGTCGGGGTGATCAGGATGTTGCCGGGTTTGACATCGCGGTGTACGAGACCGGCGGTGTGCGCGACCTGCAGCGCACGGCCGGTCTGCTCCAGCATGTCCAGGGCGTGTCGCAGCGACAGCCGCCCGGTGCGTTTGATGACCGAGTTCAGCGGTTCACCGTTGACCAGTTCCATTACGAGATAGGCGGTGCGGCCCTCACCGTCCATATCGGTTTCGCCGTAATCGTGGACGGCCGCGATGCCCGGGTGGTTGAGCATCGCGACGGTACGTGCCTCGGCACGGAATCGTTCGACGAACTCGGGGTCGGAGGAGAACTCCTGCTTGAGAACCTTGACCGCGACCCGGCGGCCCAGTCGGCTGTCGACGGCTTCCCATACCTGGCCCATTCCGCCGGTGGCGATGAGCCGCTGCAGGCGGTACCGACCGGACAGCGTGACTCCTACGCGGGGGCTCATTGCTTGCCTCGCTTCGCTCGGCTGCGGGGGCTCATTGCTTGCCTCGCTTCGCTCGGCTGCGGGAGCTCATTTCTTGCCTCGCTTCGCTCGGCTGCGGGAGCTCATGAAACCCCCTGCAGCGCAGCCGCGATGGTGGCCCGGCCGATCGGCGCCGCCAGTGCCCCACCGGTGGCGGAGAGTCGGTCGCCGCCGTTCTCCACCAGCACCGCGACCGCCACCTTCGGACTCTGGGCCGGAGCGAAGGCGATGTACCAGGCGTGCGGCGGGGTGTTGCGCGGATCGGTGCCGTGCTCGGCCGTCCCGGTCTTGGAGGCGATCTGCACCCCGGGAATTGCCCCCCTCTGCTGGGTTAACTTCTCAGCGCCGATCATCAAATCAGTTAGCTTAGCCGCGACCTGGGCGGAGATCGCGCGCCGTTGTTGCTGCGGCGCGGTAGTGCTGATGTCGGAAAGGTCGGGACCTTCCAGTCGGTCCACCAAATAGGGCTGCATGACCACTCCGGAGTTGGCGATCGCCGCGGCCACCATCGCATTCTGTAGCGGCGTGACGGCGACATCCTTCTGCCCCATGCTGGACATCCCGACGGCCGCCGCGTCGCCCAGAGCCCCGACCGTGGACTCGGCCACGTCCAGCGGTATCGGCGCGGGCTGGGTGTCGAACCCGAAGGCTTCGGCGGTGCTGCGCAGGGCATCGCCACCGAGACGGATGCCCAACTGGACG
>Ga0116180_1000428_pt1 | contig 39759 bp, 37 predicted proteins | sample AD_UKC073_MetaG_FD_89804 | JGI IMG/M metagenome (GOLD analysis project Ga0116180, IMG submission 89804) | Active sludge microbial communities of municipal wastewater-treating anaerobic digesters from USA - AD_UKC073_MetaG | ecosystem: Engineered > Bioreactor > Anaerobic > Digestate | place: USA... | reverse complement strand
GCGTGGTCTCCATGATCGTGTGCAGGAAGACATGCCCTATCTGGAAGACGGAACCCCGGTCGATATCGTGCTGAATCCGCTGGGCGTACCGTCGCGGATGAACGTCGGCCAGGTGTTGGAAACCCATCTGGGCTGGGCAGCCAAGGGTCTGGGCATCAAACTCGGCCGACTGCTGGACGCCCAAGCCCATGTCGAGGAACTGCGCGCCTATCTCAGCCGCCTCTATAGCGGAGCTGGCGAGCAGCGGGTCGATCTGTCCCAGTTCGGCGATGACGAAGTCCGCACCCTGTGCCGGAACTTGCGCGGCGGCATCCCGATGGCCACTCCGGTCTTCGACGGCGCGACCGAGACCGAATTGCGGGAAATGCTGAAACTGGCCGATTTGCCGGAAAATGGCCAAACCCTACTGTTCGACGGCCGCACCGGCGAAGCCTTCGAGCGGCCGGTCACGGTCGGCTACATGTACATGCTCAAGCTGAACCATCTGGTGGACGACAAGATGCACGCCCGTTCCACCGGTCCGTACAGCCTGGTGACGCAACAGCCCCTGGGCGGTAAGGCCCAGTTCGGCGGCCAACGCTTCGGCGAGATGGAAGTCTGGGCACTGGAAGCCTATGGCGCCTCCTACACCCTGCAGGAAATGCTGACAGTGAAATCGGATGACGTGAACGGTCGTACCAAGGTCTACAAGAACATCGTCGATGGCAACCACCGCATGGAAGCCGGCATGCCGGAATCGTTCAACGTTCTGGTCAAGGAGATCCGTTCCTTGAGCATCAACATCGACCTGGAAAACGACATGGCACCTCCGCAGCGCCCTGAGTAAGCATGCCGCGCCCGCTGTCAGTGAGACAACGCAATTCCGTGGGTGAGAACCGATGAAAGACCTGCTGAACCCGTTCAAGACCTTCGACGAGATCGAAGATTTCGACGCCATCCGCATCGGACTGGCCTCGCCGGAGATGATCCGCGCCTGGAGCCGTGGCGAGGTGAAGAAGCCCGAGACCATCAATTACCGGACCTTCAAGCCGGAACGCGATGGCCTGTTCTGCGCCAAGATCTTCGGCCCGACCAAGGACTACGAGTGCCTGTGCGGCAAGTACAAGCGGCTCAAGCACCGCGGCGTGGTGTGCGAGAAGTGCGGGGTGGAAGTCACCCTGGCCAAGGTGCGACGCGAGCGCATGGGGCATATCGAACTGGCCTCGCCGGTCGCGCACATCTGGTTCCTGAAGTCGCTGCCCTCGCGCATCGGCCTGTTGCTGGACATGACCCTGCGCGATATCGAGCGGGTGCTGTACTTCGAATCGTTCGTGGTCATCGACCCCGGCATGACCCCGATGGAACGCGGGCAAATGCTGACCGACGAGGCTTATCTCGACGCGGTCGAACAATACGGTGACGAATTCGATGCGCGGATGGGCGCCGAGGCGGTGCGCGAGCTGCTGCATGGCCTGGATCTGAAGCAACTGGTCGTACAGCTGCGGCAGGAAATCCTCGAGTGCAGCTCCGAAACCAAACTCAAGCGGCTGTCCAAACGGCTCAAGTTGGTGGAATCCTTCCTCCACTCCGGCAACAAGCCGGAGTGGATGGTGTTGACCGTGCTACCGGTGCTGCCGCCCGATCTGCGCCCGTTGGTGCCTCTGGACGGCGGTCGTTTCGCGACCTCCGACCTCAACGACCTCTACCGGCGGGTCATCAACCGCAACAACCGGCTCAAGCGCCTGCTGGAGCTGTCCGCTCCCGACATCATCGTGCGCAACGAGAAGCGCATGCTGCAGGAAGCGGTGGATTCATTGCTGGACAACGGCCGGCGTGGCCGCGCCATCACCGGCAGCAACAAGCGGCCGCTGAAGTCGCTGGCCGACATGATCAAGGGCAAGCAGGGCCGTTTCCGCCAGAATCTGCTCGGCAAGCGGGTCGACTACTCCGGCCGGTCGGTGATCGTGGTCGGTCCGACCCTGCGCCTGCACCAGTGCGGTCTGCCCAAGAAGATGGCGCTGGAGCTGTTCAAGCCGTTCATCTTCAGCAAGCTACAGTTCAAGGGCCTGTCCACCACCATCAAAGCCGCCAAGAAAATGGTCGAGCGCGAAGAGCCGGCGGTGTGGGACGTCCTTGAAGAGGTGATCCGCGAACATCCGGTGCTGCTCAACCGCGCCCCGACCCTGCACCGCCTGGGCATCCAGGCGTTCGAGCCGGTGCTGATCGAGGGCAAGGCCATCCAGTTGCACCCGCTGGTCTGCACCGCCTTCAACGCCGACTTCGACGGCGACCAGATGGCAGTCCATGTCCCGCTGTCGATCGAGGCCCAGCTCGAAGCCCGCGCGCTGATGATGTCCACCAACAACATCCTCAGCCCGGCCAACGGCGAGCCGATCATCGTCCCGTCCCAGGACGTGGTGCTGGGTCTGTACTACCTGACCCGCGAGCGCATCAACGCCAAGGGTGAGGGCATGGTCTTCTCCGGCCTGAAGGAAGTCCACCGCGCCTACGAAAACCGCAAGGTCGAACTGCAAGCCCGGATCGAAGCCCGCCTGACGGTGGAGGAGATCGGCCCGGATGGCGCGTTGCAGACCGTCACCCGGCGGGTGGAAACCACCGTCGGCCGGGTGTTGCTGTCGGAAATCCTGCCCAAGGGGTTGCCCTTCGCCCTGGTCAACCAGGTGCTCAAGAAGAAGACCATCTCGCAACTGATCAACGAGTGCTACCGGCGGCTGGGACTCAAGGACACGGTGGTGTTCGCCGACCAGCTGATGTACACCGGCTTCCGTTACGCGACCCGCTCCGGCTCGTCGATCGGCTTCGAGGATTTCAAGATCCCTGGGAAGAAGGTCCAGCTGCTGGAGAACGCCGAGCGCGAGGTCAAGGAAATCGACAGCCAGTACACCTCGGGTCTGGTGACCAAGGGCGAGCGCTACAACAAGGTGGTGGACATCTGGTCGCGTACCAACGAACAGGTGGCCAAGGCCATGATGGACAACCTGGGCACCGAAACCGTGCTCGACCGCAAAGGCGAGGAAGCGCGTCAGACCTCCTTCAACGCCGTGTTCATGATGGCCGATTCCGGCGCGCGCGGTTCAGCGGCGCAAATCCGTCAGCTGGCCGGCATGCGTGGTCTGATGGCCAAGCCGTCCGGCGAAATCATCGAAACGCCGATCAAGGCCAATTTCCGCGAAGGGTTGAGCGTGTTGGAGTACTTCATCTCCACCCACGGCGCCCGCAAAGGCTTGGCCGATACCGCTCTAAAGACTGCCAACTCCGGCTATCTGACCCGGCGGCTGGTCGATGTCGCCCAGGATCTGGTCGTCACCGAACCCGACTGCGGCGCCCAGGAAGGCATCTGGATGACCCCGGTGGTCGAGGAAGGCGACATCAAGGAATCGCTGCGCGATCGGGTGCTGGGCCGGGTGGTCGCCCAGGACGTGCTCGATCCGGCCAGCGACGACATCGCCATCCCGGCCGGCACCCTGCTCGACGAGCAATGGGTCACCAAGTTGGACGAATGGGGCATCGACCGCCTGCTGGTCCGTTCGGCCATCACCTGCCGGACCCGCTACGGGGTCTGCTCGGCCTGCTACGGCCGTGACCTGGCACGTGGCCACAGGGCCAACAGCGGGGAATCGGTCGGCGTAATCGCCGCCCAATCGATCGGCGAGCCCGGCACCCAGCTGACCATGCGTACCTTCCACATCGGCGGCGCCGCCTCGTCCAAGGTGGTCGACAACGTCATGGTCAAGTCCAAGGGCGTGCTGCGGCTGCACAAAATGAAAACTGTCCGCAATCGGGACGGCAATCTGGTCGCCGTCTCGCGCTCGGGCGAAATGATCCTGTTCGACGAGCATGGCCGCGAGCGGGAACGCTATAAGGTACCGTATGGTGCGGTGCTGTCGGTCGATGACGGCAGTCTGGTCGATGCCGGACGGGTGATCGCGCGCTGGGATCCGCACGCTCACCCGATCATCACCGAAATGGCTGGCTTCGTGCGCTTCGCCGAGTTCGAGGAAGGCATCACTGTACAGCGCCATACCGATGAGATCACCGGTGTGTCCAGCCTGGTGGTGATGGACCCCAAACAGCGCGGCGCCCAGGGCAAGGACAAGCGACCGCTGATCCGGCTGGTGGACCAATACGGCAATGATCTGTTCATCCCCGGCACCAGCACCCTGGCGCAGTACCCGCTGTCGCCCGGAGCCATCGTCAGCCCGGCGCTGACCGCGGCCTTCGTGGCCTCCGAGATCATCGAAGTGGCTGTGGGCGACATCATCGCCCGGATTCCGCAGGAATCCTCCAAGGCGCGCGACATCACCGGTGGTCTGCCGCGAGTCGCCGACCTGTTCGAGGCCCGCAAACCCAAGGAACCGGCGATCCTGGCCGAAAAATCCGGCATCATCGAATTCGGCAAGGAAACCAAGGGCAAGCAGCGGCTGATGATCCGCGACAAGAGCGGTGAGATCCTCTATGAGGAATTGATCCCGAAGTGGCGACAGGTCAATGTCTTCGACGGTGAATACGTCGAACAGGGTGAAATGATCGCTGACGGCGAGCCCAACCCCCACGACATCCTGCGCCTGCTCGGGGTACAGGAGCTGGCTGCCTACCTGGTCAAGGAAATCCAGGACGTGTACCGGGTACAGGGCGTGAAGATCAACGACAAGCACATCGAAGTGATCATCCGCCAGATGCTGCGCAAGGTCGAAATCGTCGATCCGGGCGACACCAGCTTCATCAAGGGCGAGCAGGCCGAGCGCACCCGGGTGCTGGAGGAAAACGACAAGGCCCTGAGCGAGGACCGCACGCCGGCGCACTGGCAACCGATCCTGCTCGGCATCACCAAGGCGTCGCTGGCCACCGAATCGTTCATCTCCGCCGCCTCGTTCCAGGAGACCACGCGGGTGCTGACCGAAGCGGCCGTGCGCGGCTTGCGCGACGACCTGCGCGGGTTGAAGGAGAACGTCATCGTCGGTCGGCTGATTCCAGCCGGCACCGGCCTGGCCTACCACCTGCAGCGTCGCCACGACTGGGTGCCCAGCCGGCCGACGGCAAGCGCTGGTCATCTGTTCGAAAGCAGCGAGTCCGAGACGAAAGCGGTCATCAGCGACAAGGAAGACGACCCGGAGTCGGAACAGGTCAAGGCTGAGTAAGCCAAACCGCCGATCCCATCCGTCCGCATCGCGACTCATGATCTGGGCAGGAACCGTTCCACGGGACCTGCCCTTTTCTTATCCGCCGCCGTCCATTATTGCTTTCATCCACCTACCCGCCCCGGTCGATCCCCCATGGCTGTGCTATTGGAAACCCGCAATCTGATCAAGCACTTTCACGGCGTGCAGGCAGTGAACGGCATCGATCTCGCCATCACGGCCGGCCGTTGCTTCGGCCTGCTCGGTCCCAACGGAGCCGGCAAGACCACCACGGTCGAAATGTTGGAAGGAATCCGCCAACCGACTTCGGGCGACATTCGCTATCGAGGCGAACCGCTTGGACCCCGATTTCGCCAGGAGGTCGGCATCATGTTCCAGTCGACCGCCCTGCAGGATCATGTCACCGGTCGCGAAAACCTGCGGATGTTCGGCCATTTCTACCACCGGACCTTGCCGGCAGCCGAGCTGATCGCAGCCTGCGCGCTAGGTGAATTCCTGGATCGCGATACCCGCAAGCTGTCCGGTGGCCAACGCCAGCGTCTGTTGCTGGCCATTGCTCTGGTCAACGACCCGGAGCTGATTTTCCTGGATGAGCCGACCACCGGCCTCGATCCGCAAGCCCGCCGCAACTTCTGGGAACTGATCCATCGCATCAAGGCGCGCGGCAAAACCATCCTGTTGACCACCCACTACATGGAAGAGGCTTACCAGCTCTGCGACGAGATTGCCATCATGGACCATGGCCGAATCATCGCCCAGGGCACACCGCGCGAACTGTTGGCCAGCCATTTCGACGACGTGGTCCTGCAACTACCGCTGGAAGATTTCCCCGACCCCGCGCCAGTATTGCCCATGACGGTGATCCGGGGCCGGGACACGGTGGAACTACTCAGCCATGACGTCAATTCCGCCATCCAGGCGTTGTTGGCTCAGGACATCTCGCTGGCTCGTCTGCTCATCCGCCCGCGCACCCTGGAGGATTTGTTTCTGGAATTAACCGGACGGGATCTACGCTCATGAATCTCAAGCGCTTTTGGGCTGTGTTCGTCTGTCGTAACTGGGAATTCCTGCGCGACCGCTCCACCCTGACCTGGAATCTGCTGTTTCCGCTCTGCCTGATCGTCGGTTTCGCCTTCGCCTTTTCCGGTCCGGGGCTGGCGCCCTACCAAGTGGGAGTCCTGAACGGCGCCGACGCCAGCGACAACGCGTTTCTCAAGACCCAGCAGATCCAGTTCATTCCCGTTACCGACCTGCCCGCTGCACTGACCAAGGTCGAACGCCATCAGCTCGACATGCTGTTCGATCCGAGCGGACGGCGCTACTGGATCAACGACGAATCGCCCAAGGGCTATCTCCTGGAACGGATACTGCGCGGAGCCGAAGCCCAGACCGCTTTCAGCAAACAAACCGTCAGCGGTCGGCTCATCCGCTATGTCGACTGGGTGCTACCCGGAGTGCTGGCGATGAACATGATGTTCAGCTGCCTGTTTGGTATCGGTTACGTCATCGTACGTTACCGCAAGAGCGGCATGCTCAAACGCCTGAAGGCGACGCCGCTGACGCCGCTGGAATTCCTGTCGGCCCAGGTCGCCTCACGTTGGTGGCTGACCCTGGCGACAACCGTGGTGGTGTTCATCGGCACCGACGCCTTCATCGGCTTTCCCATGCACGGCTCCTATTTCGACCTGTTCCTGGTGTTCGCGATCGGCGCGCTCAGCCTGATCAGTCTGGGGATGATCGTGGCCGCCCGCACCACCAGCGAGGAGCTGGCCGGCGGCCTGTTGAACCTGCTCAGCTGGCCGATGACCTTCCTGTCAGGGGTCTGGTTCTCACTGGAAGGTATCCATCCCTTCCTGCGGCAATGTGCGCAACTCCTCCCCCTGACCCACATGATCGACGCCGCCCGGGCGATCATGATCGACGGCGCTGGCCTGATGGCCATATCCGGCCATCTGCTGGTGCTCGCCTTGATGAGCCTGTTGTTCATGGCAGCCGGCGCGTGGGCCTTTCGCTGGGAATGACAGCCTACCCCATCTTCAAAATTGCGCCATCAGTCATATAAAATTGACATTTTGGCTTATCGTTCAATATATGAATCGAAATTGCTACGAATTAATATAATGAGGTTACAATACTCCCGTTCGTTTGCTGGAGTGCAGGATGACCGCTCCCGAGGATTCGACCACTAAACCATCCGCAACGACCGTCGCAACTGGCGCACGCGCCTCACCGACGATCTTCGGATTACGCCTGACACCGACCCAGACGACTTTCTTCGGCCTTTTTCTCCCATTGTTTGCACTAACCAGCCTGGTGGGCTGGCAATTCCTAGCGCTGGAACGCACCAATCAACACCGTATTCTGCAAGCCGATGTGCAAAATCGCATGGCGTTCCAGGTACATACCATCCAGCAGACCTTCAACACGATCCTGAGTGACCTGTTGTTCATCTCCGATCTGGATGAACTCCATCGTGTGCTGGATGACGACAATCCCGCTGCCAAAGCCGCCGACAAGGCGATCCTGGCGACCGATCTGCAACGTTTTTCCAGTTGCAAGGGCATGTACGATCAGGTGCGCTATCTGGACGAAACCGGCATGGAAGTGGTGCGCATCAATTTCAATGACGGCCATCCCGGCATCGTTCCCGAGCAAGAACTGCAAAACAAAGCCAACCACAGCCATTTCCGCGAAATCAGCCAGCTATCGCAGGGGAGCATCTTCGTCTCGCCGCTTGACCTGCACATCGAAAGAGACCAGATCGAGCGTCCTTTCAAACCGATGATCCGCTTCGCCACCCCAGTCTTCGATCGCACAGGTCGACAACGCGGCATCGTGGTTCTCAATTATCTAGCCGCCTCGCTGCTGGCCGACTTCAAAGCTGTGGCGACCGACATGCCCGGAGCAACCTATCTACTCAACCAGGACGGGTACTGGCTGGCCCATCCCGATCCAACCCAGGAATGGGGTTTCATGGACCCAAAGCGGCTCGGCGCAACCTTCGCCAACGCCTTCCCCGAGGCTTGGCATCGCATCCAGGGCCAACTGCAAGGGCAATTCGATACCCCGCAAGGCACCTTTACTTTCGCAACCCTCCTGCCCTTGAAGCCGGCGCCTTCTGCACGCCCGATCGTGTCCCTTACGACCGCCAACGCGTCCACTGCCCAAGCCGACCGCTACCGCTGGATCGCGGTCTCCTTCCTCCCGGCCGGCCATCTCATCCCCACCGTGCGGAAAACGCAGTATTGGCTCTTCGGCTTCTACGGCGGCATCGTATGGGTGTTTGGCATCGGCGCTTGGCTGCTGGCGCTCTCGCGTCGTCGCCTGCAAGACAGCGTGACGACGCTCAACACCAAAGTGCAGGAACTGGAGGACACCCGCCATGAGCTGGTGCAAAACGAAAAAATGGCCTCGCTAGGCCGCATGGTGGCGGGCTTCGCCCATGAGATCAACACCCCGATCGGGATCGCTGTGGGCGCCGCTTCGCATATGTCCATGGCAGTCAAGGAGATAGGAACCCAGCTTCAGGCCGAGGAGGTGCGAGAGGAAGACCTCACGGCCAATCTTGACGCGATCCACACCGCGGCCGACCTGACCCTGAGCAATCTGCAGCGCGCCGCGCGGCTGGTGCAAAGCTTCAAACGCACCTCGGCCGATCAAGCCTCGGAACAGGCTCGGTGCTTCACGGTAGCGGAAATGGTGGATGACGTGCTCAACAGCCTGGGCAATATCTTCAAACATACGGCCATTCGCTTCGCCGTGGATTGTCCACCGGATCTGGTGATCTACGGCAAGCCGGGCGTCTATGCTCAGATTCTGACCAACCTGTTGCTCAACAGTCACATCCACGCCTTCGCCGAGGGCAGCGAACCGGGCATTATTCGGATCTGGGTGCGGCAACTGCTGGAAAAGTGGCTATGGTTGATCTTTGAAGATGATGGGCGAGGTATGGATGAAACGACCCGGCAACGCGTCTTCGAACCATTTTTCTCTACCCGCCGCCAGCATGGTGGCACTGGCTTGGGGCTTTATATATGCCATAATCTTGTTACAAATGAGCTAAAAGGGACCATTGACTGCCAAAGTCATCTTGGTCAAGGCACCCGCTGGATCATCGAACACCGTCTATCGGACAGCGCTTCCGAAGAAGAGCCGATATGAAAATCATTAAAAAAGTTGCTACGACCGCGGCAACGACCACGACCACCCCATCGACTCTCCAATTGCCGCCCTGGAAAGTCCTGGTCGTGGACGACGAAGAAGATGTCCACAAACTGACCGAACTCAACCTCAGAAACTTCAGCTACAGCGACCGTGGGTTACGCCTGCTCAAAGCCCGTTCCGCCCATGAGGCCAAGACCATCCTGGACATGGAGCATGACATAGCGCTGGCTCTGATCGACGTGGTCATGGAAAGCGACGACGCCGGTCTCAAGCTGGTCGATTACATTCGCAACAGCCAAGGCAACCAGCTGATGCGTCTGCATATCCGCACCGGCCAGGCTGGCACGGCCCCCGAGCGCTACGTGATCGACCACTTCGATATCGACGGCTACACCGACAAGACCGAGATCACCGCCCAGCGGCTCTATACCCTAGTGCGCACCGGGATCAAATCCTATCAAGACTTGCGCGCCATCGATCTGAACCGGCTCGGGCTATCCTATGTGCTGGCGTCGACCCAAGATATCTACGCCTTTCGTCAGGAATCGATCGAAAAATTCTTCCAAGGGGTGCTGACCCAGATCATCGGGCTGCTCCGACTGGGTGAAAGCAGCCTGATCACCACGACCGAAGGGATGATCGTCACCATCGAAGGTGAGCAGATCGAGGTGCAGGCAGGCACCGGCGCTTTCAACAACGATCAGACCCATCTCAAACAGGAACGGACCCGCGAGATCAGCCAACGCTACGGCAAGGCGCTGGCTCAAGCCGAATCCCCGCTGGAACTGTCTCCCGACACTTCGATCCTGCCATTGAAAATCAAGGAGCAAACGGTCGGTTTCATCTATCTCGAACACACCCGGCATCTGAGCGCCACCGATCGCAACCTGCTCAACGTCTTGGCCAACCAATGCGCCAGCGCTCTGGAGAGCCTGCGCCTGCACCTCGAATTGACCAAGTCCTACGACCACATCGTCGATATCCTAGCCCATGTCGCCGAGTACAAGGACTCCACCACCGGCAACCACATCAACCGCGTCGCCCGTCTGGTCGAGCTGATTGCCCTGGAAATGGGTTTCGACCCCCAGGAGGCGCTGCGCATCGGCAAAGCCAGCCGCCTGCACGATGTGGGCAAGATCGGTATTCCCGACCATATTTTGCAAAAGTCCGGCCATTTGACCAATGATGAATTCGCCATCATCAAGACCCACACCCAAATCGGGGCCAATCTGCTCCAACATGACCGCTGGCTGGAATTATCCCAGCAAATCGCGATCAGCCACCATGAACGCTGGGACGGCGGCGGGTACCCGACTGGGTTGAGAGGCGAGGAGATTCCGCTGACCACTCGGATCGTATCGGTGGCGGACGTTTATGACGCGCTGGTCCACAGCCGCTCCTACAAGAACGCCTGGCCCGTCGCGGAGGCCGTGGCCTACCTCGAAGCCGAGAAGGCCAGACACTTCGATCCGGCGGTCGTCGATGCTTTTCTGCGACTGTTCCGGCGAGGCGAATGTCCATCCAGCGTGCGGGTCGACATCGCGCCCTAAGCCAGAGCCCATCGATCGCTACCTCAATACTCGTTCAGGCGAGCAATGCGTTCCTGATAGCGGGCGCGTAGACAACGGACATCCGCGCCGCAGCTGTCGCGCGCGACCAGCCAGGACCGCTGATCATCGCGCAGCCGCGTAGCTTGGCGCGGCGGCAATTGATACAACAGCGAGCGATACAAGCTCGCCATCTCTTCATCCAGGCCACTCAGACCGGGATTGTCGCAGACTGCGATTTCGGCGGCGGTCGTCGCACGACTGCAATCGTAGCTGGCGGCCGACGCCGCCAGCGGCAACCAACCGACGCCAAGCAATAGCCAAAGCAAGTATCTGGTCATCAGCGTTTCTCCGAGTCGATGTCAATTCACTCATAAGCATTGTCCGCCGGTTACCAAACCGCAAGCGGCCATTGTCCGAACCGTATCCTTCCGCACAGGGTCGAAATACCGATTCCGCAAACGCAGAGAGCTCCCCGATGCCATGGCTACACCGTGAAATCCCGTTGCCCCACCCGGAACAGGCGCTACCGAGCCACTCCACACCGCTATCCGTATTAGGCGACACCGGTAACCGCTGCTCCGAAGGACTGACGATATGACGGTTGCAACACCCTCCATCACCACCCATCAGGAAAGCGACGGCACTACCGAACAGATATCCCGATGGCGCGGCCTGCTGATCGGCACGGCGATCGGCGACGCGCTGGGTCTGCCTGCCGAGGGGTTATCCCGCCGACGCGTCCAACGGCTGTACCAGGGGAACTGGCGACACCGGCTGGTGTTCGGGCGCGGCATGATCAGCGACGACACCGAACACACGGCTTTCGTCGCCCAAAGCCTCCTGCGTTATCCCGACTCGCCGGAACGTTTTGCCCGGCGCCTAGGCTGGTACCTACGCGGCTGGCTGTTGTCGCTACCCGCCGGCATCGGCTTTGCCACCCTGCGCGCGATCTTGAAGCTGTGGCTGGGTTTTCCACCCAACCATAGCGGGGTGTATTCCGCTGGCAACGGCCCGGCCATGCGCGTAGCGGCGATCGGCGCGTTCTTCGCTCACCATCCACAACGACGAGCCGCTTATGTCGCTGTCTCGACCCGCATCACCCACACCGACCCCAAGGCCCTGACCGGAGCAACCGCCATCGCCGAACTGGCGGCCTGGATCGTGCGCGACCGGCTGACTGGACGCCCATCGTTGGCTACGTTCATCGCTCTACTCCGCCGGTGCGGCCCCGACGATGCCGAATGGCAAACGCTCGTGGACGCCATCGAACAAGCTGCGCGCGAAAATCGAACCGTCGCGGAACTGGCGGAGAAGATGGGGCTGGCGCAGGGTGTGACCGGCTATATCTATCACACCGTCCCCATCGCCGTTTACGCCTGGTTCCAGCACGATGGCGACTACCGACCAACGCTGACAGCGGTGCTGAATTGCGGCGGCGATACCGACACGGTCGGCGCGATCGCCGGCGCGTTGGCGGGCGCGACAGTGGGTGAATCTGGCATTCCCGAGGAATGGAAAGCAGGCGTAACCGACTGGCCGTGCTCGCTGACTTGGCTGCGGGCGCTCGCCGACCGACTGGCGACCGTCACGCGCACCGGTCAGCCCAGCGCACCGTTGCGATACTTCTGGCCCGCTATTCCAGTGCGCAACCTGGTGTTTTTGCTGATCGTACTGGCGCACGGTTTCCGGCGCTTGTTGCCGCCCTATCGATGACCACAGCGATCGCTGTACTGGACTCGACGCCCGACTTTCAGCGCCCCTCCGGCAGGCGTGGGAACCATTGCCTATACTTTTAGTGATGATTATCACCCCGAGGAGGCGCCCCCATGGCTACATCGACCACGACATCCACCCCCGACGCCAAATCCACCGACTTCAACAAACTGGCCCAGAACCTTTCCAAGATCGTCGAACAGAGTCAGCGAGTGCTGCAGGAATACCTCAAACGCCAGGAACACGGTGACCCGCTGCCCTTCGTCGACCCTGTCCTTATCGGCAAATCGTTTCAGGATCTGTTCCAGCACTTGCTGAAAGATCCCGACCAGCTGATACAAGCCCAGACCGAATTCTGGAAGAGATCTCTCGATCTGTGGCAAGCCGCTTCCAAACGCATGCTTGGCCAGGAATCCCCGCCGGTCATCCAAGCATCTCCAGGCGACAAGCGCTTCAAGGATGCGCCCTGGACCGATAATGTGGTGTTCGACTTCATCAAACAGTCCTACCTGCTGGCGGCCGACAGCCTGCAGGGTCTGGTGAACCAGGTCGAGGGGCTGGACGACAAGACTGCTCGCAAGGTGCAGTTCTATACTCGCCAATTCGTCGATGCCATGGCGCCGACCAACTTCGTGCTGACCAACCCGACCGTACTCCAGGCCACGCTGGATTCGGGCGGCGACAATCTGGTCAAGGGGCTGCAGAACATGCTGGCCGATCTGGAGCGCGGGCGCGGTCAACTGCAAATCAAGATGACCGATCTCAAGGCGTTCACCCCCGGCGAAAATATCGCAGTCACCCCAGGCAAGGTCGTCTTCCAGAACGACTTGCTGCAACTGATTCAGTACGCCCCCAGCACCCCGACCGTGCATCAGCGACCGTTCCTGTTCGTATCGCCTTGGATCAACAAGTTCTACATCATGGACATGCGGCCCAAGAACTCTATGGTCAAGTGGATGGTGGACCAGGGTTTCACCGTGTTCATGACCTCCTGGGTCAATCCCGACGAGCGGCTGGCCAACAAGCAGTTCGAGGATTACATGCTGTCCATCGTCGCGGCGCTGGACGCCATCGAACAGGCCACCGGCGAGCGCGAAGTCAACACCGCCGGCTATTGTCTGGGCGGCACCCTGCTGCTCAGCACCCTGGCCTATCTCGCTGCCCAAGGCGACCAGCGGGTACAGAGCGCCATCTGCTTTGCCTGCATGACCGATTTCAGCGCGCCGGGCGAATTGGAAGTGTTCATCGACGAAGAGCTGATCACCCTGCTGGAGAAGCAGATGGGCGAACGCGGCTATCTGGACGGCAGCCAGATGGCCGGCGTGTTCAGCATGTTGCGCGCCAACGATCTGATCTGGTACTTCGTGGTCAACAACTATCTGCTGGGCAACGACCCCTATCCTTTCGATCTGCTGTACTGGAACTCCGATTCCACCCGGATGCCGCGGGACATGCACAGCTTCTACGTGCGCAACATGTACCAGAAGAACCTGTTGCGCGAACCGGGCGGCATCACCCTGGCGGGCGTGCCGATCGATCTGGGCCAGATCAAAACCCCGGTGTGTTTCCTGTCGGCCTACGAGGATCACATCGCGCCGTGGACCTCGACCTACGCTGGAACGCAGCTAGTCGGTGGTCCGGTCAAGTTCGTGCTGAGCGGCTCCGGGCATATCGCCGGAGTCATCAACCCGGCCTCGTCCGACAAGTACGGCTTCTGGCTCAATCCCAATACCCCGCCGAATCCCGATGATTGGTTCAAGGATGCGGTCAAGCAGGAAGGCTCCTGGTGGCCGGACTGGCTGGAATGGCTGAAACCCCACGCCGGCCCGCCAATCCCGGCCCGCACCCCTGGCGATGGCAAGTTGAAACCGATCGAAGCGGCGCCGGGTTCCTACGTCAAGATGCGCTACGATCAGTAATCAAGCGCTGTCAGGGGCGCGCGGTGCTCACCCGCCGCACGCCCTGCCTTACTCCGGTTCCAGAACGATCACTCCCAGGTCGGTCGTGCTATTGGGCTCGATATCTTTCCGCCAGCTCTTGTAGCCGGCCTGCTCGATCCGCACCCGCACCTGGTTGGCCGGCGCGGTAATGGTCACGAAATTGAATGCGCCATCGACGCCGGTTTTTTGTTCGGACTCTTTCTGGAATGCGACTCCGCCCGAGGGATGGGCATCACTTTCCAACACCACCGCCAGCTGTTGCAGAGGATGGCCGTTGTCGTCGCGCACCACGCCTTTGACCTGGGTCACCGGGTCACAGGCGGTCAGCAGGATCATGCTCAGCGCCGCCAACTCGGCGAGCAGCGTCAATCTTATTCCTGCCATGTGGGCGATACCGACCGGCCCGGCCATTCAGGCGATACCCTTCCTGACGTAATCGCGGACATAGGGCCACAGATCGCCCGATGTCGGCTCGCCCGCCAGGAACCAATGCTCTACGATGGACGCCTGCTGCTCGACATTGTAGGACGACCACGGTTTGCCGGCCGTATAGCTGTACGCCCCGCCGCCGCGCAGGCATTGACTGATGCAGGAGTTGAACACGTAACTCAACGCCAGGCTGCTGTTCTTGCCCTGCCAAACATGCATGGTTTCATGAACCAGCAAATCGGTATTGCTGGTCGACATGTCCGAATAGGCGGTCCCGACATTCATGACATAGCCCACATTGATGAAGCTGGTCACATAACCGGCAATCGCACCCGCAAAGCCGGTGGCGGCCGTGCCCAGCAAGGTCGAGATCAAGGAGGTCGGAATGGTAAAAGGTCGATTACTCATGCCAGCGCCGTTGGTGACGATGATCCGAAAGCGATAGGGCAAGGTATCGCCGCATACCCGGGTTACGATCCGATATTCGGCATCGTTCATCAAGCGCGCAGCTGTCGGGATAGTCACACTCATCTCATTGACCCTCATTCGGTTGCTGCATCGGAACTCGACGGCCCCCAACCGGCAGCCATCCCCATGATCAACCCAAGCCACTACGATCCATGTTCGGCTGCGCTCCGTAGCGCAGCTGCACCGCCTTGGCCCCGACCAAATCGCGCAGGCGTTTGAGCAAAGCCTCGCTCGGCCTGATCCGCCAATTCGGACCGAAAACCAACTCCACTCGGGCGCGGTCGCCGCAATAATCCACCCCCACCGCACAGCGGCCATCGCCCCGGTGCTCGCCCAGGATCTGCGCCAGTTGCCGCAAGGCTCCCGCTTCGCACTGACGCGCATCCAGTCGCAGCCGCAGCTGGCGGGCGTACTCGGCCCGCGCTTCGTCCAAATCCAATACCCGTTCGACCGTCAAACGGGTGGTTTGGTTGAACTCATCCCAACCCAATGTGACCTGCATCAGCAGGATAGCGTCCTCGACCAGCAAGGTCCGGTGGCGTTCGTATGCCTCCGGGAAGATGCGCACTTCCCGACGCCCACTGTCGTCGTCCAGGGTCACGAAGGCCATCCGCCCACCCCGGTTGGCGTTGCGCGTCCGCAGACTGACCACCAACCCGGCGATCAACAGCGTACGATCGCCATTGCGGCGCGTACCGCCGCCTTCGCCCACGCTCTGCAAGGATACGGCGTTGAGCGCGGCCAATTCCGCCGCCACCTGCCGGATGGGATGGCCGGTCAGATAAATGCCCAGCGTTTCCTTCTCGCCGCGCAAGCGCTCGTCTTCATCCCATTCCGGCTCCTCAACTATCAGTAAAGGCCGGCTTGGGGTTTTTGCAACGGCTGTCGCCAAGCCGAACATATCATTCTGGCCAGCGGCGTGATCGCGTGACCGTTGCTCGGCCAGTTGCAACGCCTCGGGCAATTGCGCCGCCAGCGTCGCCCGGTTGGGTCCGAGCGCATCGAATGCCCCGGAGCGGATCAACGCTTCCAGTACTCGACGGTTGAGCTTGCGCAAATCCACCCGCTGGCACAGATCGAACAGATCGCGATAGGCCCCGCCGCGCTGCCGTTCTTCGACCAACCCTTCGATGGCCGCCTCGCCGACGCCCTTGATCGCACCCAACCCGTAGCGGATCTCGTCGTCGGCGCTGGCGGTGAAGTGGTATTCGGATGCATTGATGGCCGGCGGCAACAGCTTCAAGCGCATTCGCCGGCATTCCTCGACGAACACCACCACCTTGTCGGTCTTGTCCATGTCCGAGGACAGCACCGCCGCCATGAACGCCGCCGGGTAATGCGCCTTCAGCCAGGCGGTCTGGTAGGAAATCAGGGCGTAGGCGGCGCTGTGGCTCTTGTTGAAACCGTAACCGGCGAATTTCTCCATCAGATCGAAGATGTGGGTTGCGGTGTCCTCTTCGACCTGGCGTTCGATCGAGCCCTGGAGAAAGATCGCGCGCTGCTTGGCCATCTCTTCGGGCTTTTTCTTGCCCATGGCCCGCCGCAACAGATCCGCGCCGCCCAGAGTGTAGCCGGCCAGCACCTGGGCGATCTGCATCACCTGTTCCTGATACAGGATGACGCCATAGGTGGGCTTGAGCACCGTGGCCAGGGCCGGATGGGGATATTCGATGCGGGCGCGGCCATGCTTGCGGTCGATGAAGTCGTCGACCATGCCCGACTGCAACGGTCCCGGTCGGAACAACGCCACCAGCGCCACGATGTCCTCGAAGCAGTCCGGTTGCAGGCGACGGATCAGGTCTTTCATCCCGCTGGATTCCAGCTGGAACACCGCCGTGGTCTGGTGACTTTTCAGCAGGACGAAAGTGGCGGCGTCATCCAACGGAATCAGGGCGATATCGAGCGCCGCTTCCCCGACTGCCGCCCGCTGGCGATTGATGGTCCGCAGCGCCCAGTCGATGATGGTCAGCGTCCGCAGCCCCAGGAAGTCGAACTTCACCAGACCAGCCGCTTCCACGTCATCCTTGTCGAACTGGGTGACCAGGCTGCTATCGCCTTCTTCGCAGTACAGCGGGGAAAAATCGGTCAGGCTGGTCGGGGCGATGACCACCCCGCCGGCGTGCTTGCCAACGTTGCGGGCCAGTCCTTCCAGCTTGCGGGCCAGATCGATCAGGGCGCGAATCTCGTCGTCGCTGTCGTACAGGCGGCGCAACTCAGCCTCCTGTTCGAGCGCCTTGTCGAGGGTCATGCCGATCTCGAACGGAATCAGCTTAGCGATGCGATCGACGAAGCCGTAGGGATGGCCCATCACCCGGCCCACATCGCGCACCACCGCCTTGGCCGCCATGCTGCCGTGGGTGGCGATCTGCGACACCCGCTCGCGACCATAGCGCTGGGCGACGTATTCAATGACTCGGTCGCGACCTTCCATGCAGAAATCGACGTCGAAGTCCGGCATCGACACCCGTTCGGGATTGAGGAAGCGTTCGAACAACAGGTCGTAGGCCAACGGGTCCAGATCGGTGATGCCGAGAGCATAGGCGACCAGCGACCCGGCCCCGGACCCACGCCCCGGCCCGACCGGCACGTCATGGCCGCGCGCCCACTGGATGAAATCGGCCACGATCAGGAAATAGCCGGGAAAGCCCATCTGGATGATGACTTTCAGCTCCAGCTCCAGCCGGGCGTCATAGGGCTGGCGGCGCTCGGCAAAATCGGGCGCAGCGACATCTAGCAGGCGCGGCAAACGCTGTTCCAGTCCGGCGTGAGCCTGGGCGGTGAAATGTTCGACCGTATCCATCCCGGCCGGCACCGGGAAATCCGGCAACACGTTCTTGCCCAGCTCCAACCGCAAATTGCAGCGTCGGGCGATCTCCACGCTGTTTTCCAGGGCCTCGGGCAGATCGGCGAACAGCTCCGCCATCTCCGCCGGGGTGCGTAGATATTGCTGATCGCTGTAGCGGCGCAGCCGGCGCGGATCGTCCAGGGTCGCGCCGTCGTGGATGCACACCCGCGCTTCGTGGGCCTCGAAGTCGGCGCGCTGCAGAAAACACACCTCGTTGGTGGCCACGACGGGCGTGCCGCTGGCCGCGGCCAGATCGACGACCGCATCCAGATAGGCTTCTTCCTGCGGCCGGCCAGTGCGCTGCACTTCCAGATAGAAGCGGTCCGGGAACAGCTCCCGCCAATCGTCCAGCCAGCGTCGGGCCTGATCGTGATGGTCGTGGAGCAGCGCCTGACCCAGCTCACCGTCGCGACCGCCGGACAGGGCGATCAGTCCTTCGGTATTGCCGCGCAGCCAGGCATGGTCGATGACCGGCGCGCTCCGCTGCTGGCCTTCCAGATAACTGCGGCTGACCAGCCGGGTCAGGTGACGGTAGCCGGTGAGATTCTGGCACAGCAACACCAGCCGGGTCGGTTCGCCCTGCCGCCGCACCCAGGCATCGACCCCGGCGATGGGCTTGACCCCCGCCCCCAGCGCTGCCTTGTAAAACTTGATCAGCGCGAACAGATTGCTCATGTCGGTGACCGCGACCGCCGGCATGCCGGCAGCGGCCACCTGTTTTACCAGGCTCTTGATGCGAATCAGCCCGTCCACCAGCGAATATTCGCTGTGCAGGCGTAGATGCACGAATGAGGCGGTCATGGTTGCTCCCGCTGCTGCTGCAACAGCACAGCGCGGACCGGGGCAAAGGAACGGCGGTGTTCGGGACAGGGACCGCAGCGCCACAAGGCATCCAGGTGCGCAGCAGTCGGATAACCTTTGTGGCGAGCGAAACCGTACTGCGGATAGATCTGGTGCAATTGGCACAGCTCGGCATCGCGCGCGACCTTGGCCAGGATTGACGCCGCACTGATCACCGGCACGGTGGCGTCGCCTTTGACGATCGCCTGGCAGGGACAGGCCAGTACCGGGCAGCGGTTGCCATCGACCAGTACCTGTTCGGGGCGCAGGGCCAGCCCCTCCACCGCCCGCTGCATCGCCAGCAGCGTCGCCTGCAGGATATTCAGCCGGTCGATTTCGGCCACTTCGGCCCGACCCAGCGCCCAGGCCAATGCCTTGGCGCGAATTTCATCGGCCAGGCGTTCGCGTTGGGCCGCACTGAGGCGCTTGGAATCGGCCAGACCAGCAATGGGGTGGGCTGGATCGAGGATGACAGCGGCGGTGACCACGGGACCGGCCAGCGGGCCGCGTCCGACTTCGTCCACCCCGGCGATCAACACAGCGTCGGACATGGGTAGGAGGGCTTCAACCTGCATCAAGCGGGCTGACCACACCCCTGCCGCCCCGATTGAGGACGTGAGTGTAGATCATGGTGGTGCTGACGTCTTGGTGGCCCAGCAATCGTGAATTTTTTCACAAACCCGGTCGAGTAACCTGATCTTGACAACCATAACCTCCTCTACTTTAATCTTAATGATTTTGTGACAACTTGAACCGCTGCTGGATCGATGCCTGCGATGGAACCGATTGTTATTTTACAACTCACTATATTTATCAACATGTTAGCGTAAGCCAATTTATGATTATACGTCAAAATCAACGTAACGTAAGGCGTCTTTTAGGAAGTCTACTTTATGCTGGGCGGGGAGATTAGCCAAAGGGAAAGCATGAACGATCAGAGATATGTATCAATCAAAGAGATTGCTCAAACATTGGGAATGGATAGATCCCATGCCAGAAAGTTCGCGATCAAGTGTGGTTTTGAGTTCGCAAAACAAAGAACAGCCGATTCAGGAAACCAGCTCACTCTTGTCTTGCCAGAAGAGAAGGCGCAATTATTATATCAAAAACGAAAGGATCTAGGATTCACTGAAGATAATATTTTGGTTTCTTCTGATATTGGGTTCTTTTATATAATCCAACTAATTCCAGAATTTGACAAAAACAGAATCAAGCTTGGGTATGCAAATGATGTGCGCGATAGGCTAGCACAGCACAGAACAAGCGCACCGACTGCTGTATTGCTAAAGTCCTATCCATGCAAACGGGAGTGGGAGAAAACCATAATTGATTTTATTTCTCTAAAGCATTGTCGGCTGATTAATAGTGAAGTATATGAAGCGATTGATGTCGAAAAAATGGTTGAATATGCAGATCAATTGTTCTCGATAATTCCAAACCCTGAGATTGAAATTGAAACTTCAGAACACAGCCCGCTTAATAGTGAGGAATAGCGCCCAACAAGGCGCTCAAGCGGACGCTCGTTGGAACGTCACCCCTTCGGGGCGACTTCGTCGTCCCGTACTCACGTCCCCACCGCCCATCACCGCCAGAGAAACTCCAGCGGTTCTCGGCAGGGCAGCGGGTCCGCTCCGTGCGGGATGACGCTCAACTCGCGCCCCGTTGGGCGCACCTCTAACATCACACGAAAGGGTCTCGCAGATGAAACAACAAGCGTTGTCAGTTGTTCTGATCAGACGGTTTGTGTTTATTGTGTTGCTCGGGCTGCAATCGCTCTCGGCCATGGCGGGAGGAAATGCTTGTCCCGAAACCGCACAACAGTATTGGAAGGATTTTCGCATTTCGGTCCTTCGAGGAAACCTGACTGCAATCGCCAACGCGAGTCGCTTTCCCTTCGTAATTAGCGGAACACTGGATGAGAGCGCAAAGAGACGTGTCGACCGTAAGGAGTTCGGCAGGTTTTTTCCAGCATTGTTGAAAGCAGACCCAGGACTGTCTCCTACGCCAACGACGATGAGGTCTCTCGTTAAGACCACTACTCGCCTGCCACCGTCGTTCTGCAATTCGTACGGAAACCAGTTTCGGGTGGGCGCATGGGTCTTCGAACTAACATCAGAGAGGTGGCGTTTCGTTGAAGGCTTCGTTGATGACTGATGGATAGCCAAAGGAGGACATCATGCCAACCATTAAACTGAATGACCGCGGTCCGGAAGTACGAAAGCTTCAGCTTCTCCTTAACTCGCTCGTTACCCCTCGTCCAAACCTGCGGGTCGATGGCCACTTTGGACAACGCACACATCAGGCAGTCGTATCGTTTCAGAGAGCGAAGGGGCTTACACCGGACGGACAGGTTGGTCCAAAAACACATGCAGCCCTTGGGCTGAAGTCGATTTCTGTGCCGGTAGCGGCACCCGCCACGCCGTCTGCTCCCTGGATGGACATTGCCATTGCCGAGCTTGGAGTACATGAAGACTCACTGCCTGGACAACACAATGCTCGGATCGTGGAGTATCACCAAACAACCTCGCTCAAGGCAACAGATGACGAGACGCCTTGGTGCTCCTCATTCGTCAACTGGGTAATGAAACAATCAGGCCGAAGTGGTACGAATAGTGCCGCGGCAAAGAGCTGGTTAAATTGGGGATTAGAAGTGATTAGTCCCACGCTAGGTGTGATCGTAGTAATTAAAAAGAAGACTCCCGGTGTAACCCAAGCTACTGGCTCAGCATCGGGATTCCACGTCGGTTTTTTTGTTTCTCTATCAGCCACTCACATTCGGATCCTGGGTGGCAATCAATCCAACCAAGTGAAGTACTCAAATTTCCCGCTTTCTACCTACGAGATAAGGGGATATCGCAGGCCAATCTAAGTGGTCGGATATTCTGATCTTGGCGCGAGTGCGTCCAACAACGACATCGAGGGGACACTCCGCAAGCGGCGTTGCCGCTTGCTACGCGCCTCTCATGCCGAACGTTCGTCACCGCTTCGGGGCGACTTCGTCGTCCCGTACTCGCGTCCCGTTAGGTGCTTAACAAAGGAGAACACAATGCAAGCGCTCGTCTTCATCGCATACATGATTCTTGGCCTTTTCCAGCTCGCCGCTGTCATGGCTGGCCTTGAAGATTGGATCGGCCTTCACTGGATAATTGCAGCCCCTTTGGCTTTCTTTATTGCATACATGCCACTTGTAGGCACCATCGTCGGGATGTTCGGTGCTGTGACCGCTTGGCACTGGTCGTGGCTCCAAGCGGGCGGTCTTTTCTTCGGCCCATTTGTGGTTATCGTAGTCATAGCAATGGGCGCGGGAGTTCTGGAAAAATTCTCGAACAGGTCATAGCCAATGCCAGTAGCTGTAATCTACATCGCGGCCACAATGCTTTTCATTGGGGCTGCGCCTCTGCCATATGGCTACTACATGCTCCTGCGCTTCGTGGCAACAGGGGTGTTCGCTTGGGCCGCACTCGTAAGTTACGAACGCAAAAACCAATCCTTTCCGTGGGTCTTTGGGTTACTCGCGCTTCTTTTTAATCCAATCATCAAAATTCACCTGCCAAAAGAGTTTTGGGCTTTCCTCGACATTGGTGCCGGGTTGCTCTTGCTGCTAACCAAACGCCATGTGCAGCAGGTTGAAAATGAACGCACCTAACAACACCATCAACTCGGACGTGCAAAAGCGCCGCTTCGCTCTGCTTTTGCACGCCGGTTATGGCGAACGTTCGGCGTCTTCGTTTGTGCCTTGACCATGGTTAGCACCGTTGCTAACATGAGTCATGTCCTATTCTGTTGAATACTTCCATTGGCACGTCCTCGAAGAGATCGAGTCTTGGCCTGTGGATGTGCTGGCTGATTACGCCAGAATTCTTGAGATCTTGATCGAGCATGGCCCAAATCTCCGCATGCCTCACTCCAAGGCATTCGGTGATGGATTGTTTGAGATCAGGCCGCGTGGTACATCAGGTATCGGGCGTGCGTTCTATTGTTTTCTGGTTGAGCGGCGTGTCGTGGTGTTGCATGCCTTCGTGAAGAAGTCTCAGCAAACACCCGATAAAGAAGTGAAGCTCGCGCGCAAGCGCTTGAAGGAGGTATCAAATGGCTAATCTTGAGTATCAACCCGTTCGCCACAATCACAAGGAATTCCTTGAGCGCGCTGCCAAACGCAAGGGGTTTCAAGATGCCTATGATGCTTTGTCCGTTGAGTATGCCGTTGCGCATCAAATGCTCGCGGCGCGTACCAAGGCGGGGCTCACGCAAGAGGCTGTCGCAGCAATGATGGGTACCACCAAGAGCGCTATCTCGCGGCTGGAGTCTGCTGGTAAGCATGCGCCTTCGCTTGCGACGCTCAAGAAGTACGCTGAGGCCGTTGGTTGTCGTCTCGAAATCAAGCTTGTGCGTCAGCGGTGAAACGACGCCGAACACTACGCCAGGGGACAGTCACAAGCTGCGCTTGTGATGCCCTCGCTTCGCTCGGCTGCCCCTGATCTTCAACGTTAGATGCTTATCTCATGACTCTAACCACTGAAGACATCAAGACTCAGTTATCCACCGGTGAGCGTGTGCTGTGGTCCGGGCAACCACGCCAAGGCGTCATTATTCGCGGAGCTGACGCGTTTATGATTCCATTCAGTCTATTGTGGGGCAGCTTCGCCATATTCTGGGAGCTTTCAGTCATCAACTCCAATGCACCGGCATTTTTCGCGCTGTTTGGAATCCCCTTCGTTCTCGTCGGTATCTACCTCATCATCGGCCGCTTCTTCTTCGAGGCAAAGCACCGAGCCCGCACCTACTACGCGGTAACCAATGAGCGAATACTTATTATCTCGGGCTTGTCTTGTCGCAAAGTCCAATCACTTGACCTTCGCACACTCTCCGATCTCTCGCTTTCAGAAGGCAAAGGTAATGAAGGCACCATTACCTTCGGTAGTGGGTCACCATTCAATTCAATGTTTGGCGGCTTTTCCAGCTGGCAAGGCACAGGCGCATACCTAGGCCCTCGCTTCGAGTTAGTCGCAAACGCCAAAACCATCTTCGAAACCATTCGTAGGGCGCAACGGGCTGCTGCTTCAGCCCGCACCTAACCCGCCGCTCCAGAGGACGCCGCGCGATGAAACCGCGCAGCCCCCCTGAGCGTGTACGTTGGACCTCTCATGCATAAACTCGATATGCGGGATGACACTCGACTCGCGCCCCGTTAGGCTTTTACTCGGGAAATCACCATGTCGGAACTGGCTTTACAACTGATTGCCGAAAATAAGAAAACTCGCGCGACGTTTCTGGATCTGGGGAATTGCGGATTAACCGAAGCACCGAAGGAGCTTGGGAAATTGACCTGGTTGGAGGAATTGTCGTTCGCACGGCATTGGTGGGACGGGGATGTGCTGAAAGACTCCACGAATTCCGGTACCGAGAATAATATCTTCCTCCTAGCGCCCACGGCGTCCAGCAATCCCTTTTCCAGCCTCACACACCTGAAGAAGCTCTGGTTGAACGGTACTCTTGCCAGTCGACTTAAGCTACAGGACCTGTCTCCGCTGGCCAGGCTGACAGGTTTGCAAACCCTTGACCTCACGGGCACACAGGTCGCCGACCTGTCCCCCCTGGCCGGGCTGGCGGGTTTGCAAACCCTCTGTCTCATGAACACGCAGGTCGCCGATTTGTCCCCCCTGGCCGGATTGACGGAACTGCGGGCGCTCAGGGTCGACTGGACACCCGTCGCCGATCTTGCGCCATTGGCCGGGCTGGCGCGGTTGCAAAGTCTCACTGTCTGGAGAACGCAGGTCGCTAATTTGTCCCCGCTGACCGGGCTGGCGCGGCTACAAAGGCTTAATATTTCGAGCACACAGGTCGCCGATTTGTCCCCACTGACCGGGCTGGCACGGCTGCAAAGGCTTGAGATTTCAAGTACGCAGATTGCCGACTTGTCCCTCCTGGCCGGGCTGACGGAATTGCAGGAACTCTTTTTCGCGTTCACGCCAGTGGCGGATCTGGCACCGCTGGCCCAATTGACCGAATTGCGTTGGCTTGATCTCCTAAGGACAAATGTGTTCGACTTGTCCCCCCTGGCCGAGTTGAGATACCTGCAGAGGCTCAATGTCTGCGCCACGCAAGTCACCGACCTGACACCACTGGCCGGGCTGACGGAACTACGGATGCTCGATAGCTCCAGCACGCAAGTCGCCGACCTGTCCCCGTTGGCCGGATTGACGGAACTTCAGGTGCTTAAACTCCGCGGCAATCACGTGACCGACTTGTCTCCCCTGGCCGGACTGGCGCATCTACAAGAGCTTGATATTGCGGGTGCGCGGGTTACGGACTTGTCCCCCCTATCCGGGTTAACGGAGCTGCGAAGGCTCAACGCCGCGAGGACACCGGTCGCCAGCCTGGATCCCTTGGCCGGGTTGACGGAATTGCGGGGACTCGATGTCGCGGAGACGCCAGTCGCCGATGTAACCCCTCTGGCCGGCTTGGCAAAACTGCGATTTCTCAACCTCAACGAGACGGCGGTTACCGATTTGGCACCCGTGGTGCCGTTGATAAAAAAGGGGCTTCCCCTGCAATGGCATTTGGATGCATCCGAAGATGGAATTTATGTCGGAGGCTGTTCTCTTGCCAATCCGCCTATCGAAATCGCCGAAGAGAACGATCAATAACTTAGAATGGATAGCGTAGAGGCATTAAGCGGAGATGGCTTCGCCCGAGGTTACAAACGAAGCATTCTCAACGCGGCAATATGTTTACCGAAATAGGTTCAGAATTTACAGCATGGTACAACCTGTTTATTTATCGTCATCTTAAGAAGATGTGGATAATCGGGCGGCGTCAGTCGAGTGAACTCCAACGTTAGATTTTTCGAGAAGCTTGATGGAACTATACGAAACAGGAAATGCAAACATCTGGTCGAACTCCTATGTTCGCGAGCAACTGCTGAAAGCGCATCTCAATCCAGATTCTGATGCAGCAAGCCGCAAGCCAAAAACAATAACAGCAACCGTTGATTGGGTTCTCAAGAATCAGTCGGGCACAGGTTCCATCATCGATCTTGGGTGTGGTCCAGGTCTTTATACTCAGGAATTTGCCGCTCGCGGATGGGCGACTGTTGGCGTGGATATCAATGAATCTGCGATTAACCATGCTATTGAATCAGGAAAATTACAAGGACTAGCTATTCGGTATCTGCATCAATCTTACCTCAACAAAATTGATGCCGGCGCTTTTGATATGGCAACCTGTATCTATTGCGATTTCGGCGCACTGACAAACGAACAACAAAAAACGTTTTTATTGAATGTCCATCAGTTACTTACCCCAAGCGGCGTGCTGGTCTTTGATGTATTTGGTGCGGGCATTTCGCAAACCAAAATGGCAGGACGCTCTTGGGAAAGAGAAAATGCCAATGGGTTTTGGTCAAAATCCCCCTGTTACGTGCTGTCAGAGTGTCAGCATTTTGCACAAGAGCAGGTTTGGGGGCAGAAATATATTATTATCCCGGATTCAGGCGAACCATCTACCTACATCCTGTGGGATCACTATTTCACGGTGGAGAAACTGGAATCTTTGCTTTTAGCAGCGGGTTTTTCCGTGATTGAAACAAAATCAGACCTTGTTCAGGAAAGTGACTTTGCTTCTGGAGACGTTTTATTTGTACGTGCCAGAAAAATCTAACCATTCATTCAAGCCGACGCCACTTCGCAGCGCGGCTTAATTCAGACGAGTTGCCTCGACAGCGACGACCGCGGAACGCGTGCACGCGGTGCTTCTCGAACTACTGCCGAGCGGCGAAGCGACCATCGAAGCGGTAGCCGGACGTCTGGCATTGAGCAAGCGCACGTTGCAGCGGCGCCTGACCGACGAGCGGGAAAGCTTTCGTACCGTGCTCAACCGGACTCGCGAGGGCCTGGCCCGACACTATCTGGCCAAGACAGACATCTCAGGCGGCGAAATCGCGTTCCTGTTGGGATTCGAAGACCCGAACTCGTTCTTTCGGGCATTTCATGAGTGGACCGGCCAGACAGCGGAATCAGTGCGCCATGCGGCTCGCCTGAACTGATGCGCACCTCGTGCGTCTGGCATCTGCGCTTGTCGGCGTCGTCTTGCTGACGGCCTGCGCCTCAGTGACGAGCAAGTCTTTGACGAAAGGCGACGCGGGCCAGATTGTGAGGGCTTCGGCAGCGATCCCTGGTGTTTTTCTTCCCGTGCGATCACCTACGGAGAACTCGTGGACGGAAGTGTAGCCCCAGTCGTTCCAGTCCACGCCGCTCGCGCTACGGGTGCTGACGTGGTCATTGCCGCAGACACCTACTGTCACAGACCGGGCTACAAGGTCAGCTCGATTGTGTCAACGGTTCTTCGCGTTACGCAATCGGTGACGGCAGGCCGCAAAAATCCATACTGCCGCTTGACCTGTCTATTACTTGATACTCCAGAGTTGGTTGCTGACGGCATGGTGCCGTCAATTATCAACATTTGGGAGAAATCACATGAGCGCCTCCAACATGTCTCGGGAGCAATGGATAGAACTGTTTCAAGCCGCTGGGTTGGATGAAGCAATGATGCACAAGTGGCACTGCGAGTTTGAACGCCGCTATCCGGCTCAACATCAATCGTTCCTGCAATGGATCGGTCTTTCCGCAGAGGATATCGCGAGCGTCAGGAACTCCTCGCAGGCTGGTTGATGCACATGGGGGAACCTCACTGCATGGAGCTGGGCTTCCCCTACCAAGGAATTATCGGTATGTATACAGTGGGGCAACTTGGAAAACTAATTGGGCTGTCTCGTAGTGCGCTTCTCTACTACGACCAAATCGGTCTTCTTTCGCCGTCAGCACGCAGTGCGTCCGGCTACCGCCTTTACTCCGAAGGTGATGTGCAGCGGATGGAAAGGATAATGACCTATCGCGACGCGGGGCTCTCGTTGGATGTCATCGGAAGGCTATTGCAAGCCGATGACGCATCGGCTCCGGTCGTACTGGAACGTCATTTGCAGAAGGTCAACGAGGAAATCGCAAGACTCCGACAACAGCAACACGTCATTGCTCAATTGCTCGGCGATGCGCAAGTTCTGCGGAAAAGCCGTTCAATGACTAAGGACCAGTGGATTACATTACTTGCTTCCACCGGATTGAACGAAGAAGGAATGGCCAAATGGCATATGGAATTTGAGAAGATGTCGCCTGATGCGCATCAGGATTTTCTGGAATCTCTCGGGATACCACCTGAGGAAATTGCTCTAATCCGCCAGTTCTCAACGCAGAACGCTACCGACCGCGATGGCTAACAAGTCGTTCAAGCTAACGGCGCTACGCGCGGCAGCTTAACTCCATCGTTGGGTATCACTATCGAAACCAGGTGACCGTTGATGAAATACAACCACATTGGCATTCCCACAACGGAGCGATTTGAAGGTGAAATCGATCTACCTCACTTAAAAATGACGGTTAGCGACCATCTCAACAATCCGTTTGGAATCCAGTGGCAAAGATATTGGCCGGATGCGCCATACCCAGAGTTAGTCAAATCAGTACCCCATGTCGCCTTTGTGGTGGATGATCTAGCCACCGCGATTGAAGGGCAAAAAGTTCTAATCGCTCCCAATAGCCCGAGTGAAGGATTAACGGTGGCTTTTATCGAAGTCAATGGCGCCCCGGTTGAGTTGATGCAGTATGACAACGGTGCCCAACCCACTATTCCACCGGACCTTGCGCATAAAACCACGCAAGGCTGGTGAATTCCGACGTTAGGCAGCTTATGGTGCTACCCCTGGTGGTCCAAAGCCGGCGATGGCGTGGGCTGCGACTCCAACGCAAGATCATCGCTGCCATCCTTGAGACCGACCCCGGTCAGGCCCAGCCGCAGCGCCTCCCGCGCCAACCAGGTCACTTTGACCGCAGCCTGCTGGTAGCTCAGACCTGCCGGGCGCACATTGGAGATGCAGTTGCGCTCGGCGTTCTGGCGGCCATGCCGAGGCTCGAAGGTCAGATAAATCCCCAGACTGTCCGGCGAACTCAGGCCCGGTCGCTCGCCGATCAACATGATCACCAACCGCGCGTTCAGCGCCGCGCCGATCTCATCGCCTAACGCCACCCGCGCCTGCCGCGCCAGGAACACGGTCGGATGCACCGCAATGCCCGCCGCCGCCAGCCGAGGAGCGGCCTGCTCCATGACCGGCACGGCGTGACGCTCGACAGCGAAGGCGGATAAACCATCGCCGATCACCCACACCACCTCGGGACGACTCCGTCCGGCGCCAGACTCGGCCAGTTGGCGCTGTGACGACGGGTCTAACAACCGCCCCCAATCGGGCCGCTTCAGATAGGTAGCGCGATCGCCGGCCTGACTGTGCAAGGTCGTCACCGCATAGCCCAGCCCCCGCAAACCAGCTTCCAGCGGCGCAAAATCCACCGGCTGACCGACCGCATCGCGGGCCTGGGCGTGGGCCAGTTGAAAGCGCAGCACCTCCGCCGCCGGCAAAGCATGGCCCGTCCGCCCCAAGGCAATGCGGGCGTCGGTGAAACGACGCAGGGTCTGCCAAGGATCGCCGTTCATACCGCCTCCGGCAGATGACTCAGCAGCGCCGCGTTCGACCGGCGCGAGGCCAGCCGGTTGTCAGCGGTCACGATCTGCATCCGCTGCAACCAGGCTTCGAACTCCGGCGCCGGCCGCAGCCCCAGCACTTCGCGCAGATACAGGGCATCGTGAAAGGAGGTGCTTTGGTAATTCAGCATGATGTCGTCGGCCCCCGGCACCCCCATGATGAAATTGACGCCCGCCACGCCGAGCAGGGTCAACAGGGTATCCATGTCGTTCTGATCGGCCTCGGCATGGTTGGTGTAGCAGATATCCACCCCCATCGGCACCCCGAGCAGCTTGCCGCAACAGTGGTCCTCCAGACCGGCGCGGATGATCTGCTTGCCGTCGTAGAGATACTCGGGACCGATGAAACCGACCACGGTGTTGACCAGCAATGGTTCGAAACGACGGGCGACGGCGTAGGCGCGAGTTTCGCAGGTCTGCTGATCGAGGCCCTGATGGGCATCGGCCGACAGCGCGCTACCCTGCCCGGTCTCGAAATACATCACGTTATTGCCCACCGTGCCGCGCCGCAAACTCCGCGCCGCCTCCAGCGCCTCCTGCAGCAAGGCCAGGGTGACACCGAAACTGCGATTGGCGGCCTCGGTGCCGGCGATGGACTGGAACACCAGATCCACCGGTGCGGCGGCATCCTGTTCCATAATTTGCAGCTGGGTGGTGACATGGGCCAACACGCAGCTTTGCATCGGGATGGCATGGGCCTGGCGCAAATCATCCAGCAGTTGCAACAGGCTGCGCGTGGTCGCCACGCTGTCGCTGGCCGGGTTGATACCGACCACGGCATCACCATTGGCATAGAGCAGGCCGTCGATCACCGAGGCCAGGATGCCACGGGGATCGTCGGTGGGATGGTTGGGTTGCAGCCGGGTGGACAAGCGCCCCGGCAGACCCACGGTGGTGCGAAAGCGGGTCGTCACCCGGCACTTGCGGGCGACCGCGATCAGATCCTGATTGCGCATCAGCTTGGACACCGCCGCCGCCATCTCGGGAATCAACCCCGGTGCCAGAGCGGTCAGCGCCGCCGGGTCCGTGGTCTCGGCCAGCAACCAATCGCGCAACTCGCCCACGGTGAACGCCGCCACTGGCGCAAAAGCGTCCCGATCGTGGCTATCCAGAATCAGACGGGTCACCTCGTCGCTTTCGTAAGGCACCAGCGGCTCTTCCAGAAAGCGGGACAATGGGACTTCGGCCAGGGCCAGACAGGCCGCCACTCGCTCCTCAGCGCTGTGGGCGGCCACACCGGCCAGCTGATCGCCGGAACGTTCCGGCGAAGCGCGGGCCAGCAGGGTCTTCAGGTCCGGGAACCGGTAGCGACGAACGCCAATGGCTTGCGTGTAATCCATGCGATCAGTTTCTCGAAGACCGGATAGACGCTCCCTCGTTGGGAGGGAGCGGGACACGATGGCTTCAAGCGTCGGCTTCGGCCGCCACGGCGCCCGAAAGATCGGTCAGCCCTTCACCCGCCTTGCCCTGGCTCAGCGCGAATTCCTCTTCCGGCGACAGCACCAGACGATGCCGCCCAAACAGGGCAAAGTAGAGAATACCGGCGGCGTACCAGGCGGCGGCACCAGCCACGCCGATGCGGTATACCGGATCGGCCAATTGCATGACCAGGGTGATCGTGGCGATGGCCAGCACCAGCCACGCCCCACCCTCGCCCAGCGGACTGACGAAGGGGCGCGGGATATCCGGCATGCAGCGGCGCAGCAGGATGAAGGAGATGGCCTGCAAACCATAGGAAATCATCGCGCCGAATACCGCCATGTTGAGCAGAGTGCCACCGATCACCGCCGCGCCCGCCTTCTCGCCGGCCACCACCCAGATCACCATCATCACCGCCAAACCCAGCAACGCGCCAGTGATCAGAGCAATATACGGGGTCTGGCGATCGCCAAGCGTCAGGGACAGGAAGCGGGGGAAATAACCGGCGCGCGACAGGGAATAGATCTGCCGGCCGAAGGCGAAGATGATGGTGTGGAAACTGGCGATCAGGCCGATCACCGCCAGCAGCGCCAGGATATTGGCGTAGTCGCCGAAGGTGACGCGGAAACCATCCAGCAGAGGCTCGCCCGAACTACCCAGATAGAATGCGCCGCTGGCACCATCTTTGGTGACGCCGATGCCCGAGTTCAGGAAGATCACCATGAAGGCCGAAAACAGCAGGGTCGCGATCCCCAGCAGCAGGCCCCTGGGCATATCGCGCACCGGATCGTGCGACTCTTCCGCCGCCAGCGGCAATTCTTCGATCGCCAGGAACAGCCACACGGCGAACGGCATGGCGGTGAGAACGCCCATCCAACCGAAGGGCATGAATTCACCGCCACCGTCTGGCAATTCCACCGGCGTATTGCCCGGGCCGACGCCGATATTGAGCGCCCAGCGTGAAAAATCGAAATGGGGAATGGCGCTGATCCAGAACACTGCCAGCACCGCCAACGCCATCAAGGTCACGACCAGCGAAACCCGGAACGTCAATTCCACGCCGAACAGGTTCAGACCGACGAAAACGATATAACCCAGCACCCACCAGAGCGGTTGCCATTCCGGCGGCGTACCGAAGATGCCTTGCAGGTAGGAACCGATGAAAAAGACAATCACCGCCGGCGTCAGCACGTATTCCATGTTCTCGGCCAAGCCGGTAATGAAACCGCCCCATGGCCCCATCGCCGAACGGGCGAAGGAATAGGCACCGCCGGTATGCGGCAAGGCCGGCGACATCTCCGCCAGGCTGAAACTCAGCGCCACGTACATGATGCCGATGATGATGGCGGCAATCAGCAGCCCACCGAAACCACCGCTCATCAAGCCGAAATTCCAGCCGGAAAAATGGCCGGAAATCACCGCACCTACCCCTAACGCCCACAACGACCATACGCCCGCGTAACGGCGCAGTTGTCGCTTGGCAAAATAACCTTCATCGACTTTCTGGTATTTGACACTGCCGACTTGCTGCTCTTTAGCCATGATCAATCTCTCAAAAGCAGAATGGACGGCCCAAGAGCGGCAAAAAATATGCCTTGTTCAATTATGGCCCAAACATCGTTTCGGACCCTGTCAAGTAGACGCTTGCATGACCATCCCTGATGGCCTGCCCGAGGAACGACGATCGCCATCGCGCCTTATAAAAGTGCATCGCATCCAATGGGTGCACCAAAATAGTGGCAGAGGCCGGGAAGCTGATGGGACACCAACAGCAGCATGGATAAGCCATTTAGAATATATCAATAATGATATATTCCCATCCACGGCAAGCCCGATCTGAAACCCGGCTTGATAGCCGGCATCTCGCGACAAGCCGGGATCAATCTTAAATGAGGCACGGGATGTAAATTCCTATCCCGCCGTGTTGGAACCCGAAGAAAGCGGCGGCTTCTCCATACATTTTGTCGATGTGGAAGGCGCTTTGACCGACGGCGAAACACTGGACGAGGCGCTGTTCAACGCCAGTGAGGCGCTGTCGGGGATTCTGGGCTGGATGCTGGACGAAAACAAACCGATTCCCGATCCTTCTCCCGCTGGCGACGGTATGTATCTAATCGCTCCGGACGCCAGGACGCAGGCAGCTCTGCTGATCCACCGGGCGCGGGGAAATCGATCTTTGGCCGAGCTTGCTCGCTCGCTACAAACCTCTTGGCCCTCGGCGCAACGACTGGAGAATCCCCGTCACTCCCCCACTCTGCGCCAATTGGAGAAAGCGGCAGCGGCCTTGGGCAAGCGTTTGGTGTTGACGCTAGAGTGATGCAACCGGTCGGTTCAGACAGTGCACGCTTGCGGAGCAGGTCCGTCCGGCATACCAGCTACTCGGCTGATAGGTCAGTCAACGCTTTGGTTAACATTGCCTCGGGCACGCCCTGAGCCTTCAGGTGTTCCAATAGGCGGGTCATGGGTGCATCCTCCAGACGAGCCAGATCGGTGCGCAGACCCTGGCCGATATAGGCGCGAATCAAGGGTTGATAGCCCGAGTAGCCCAGCAGGGGTGCAACGCGCTTGAGATCGTCGATCACATCTTCCGGCATACGCAGGGTAACGGATGTCATCGGACGGTCTTTGCGCAGCCGCTGTTTCAGATCAGTCATCTTCATAAAGCCGACGCTCCTCACGGGTTGCTCTACGGGCCGAAATCAAGCGGATGCTGTCGTCTTCAATCAACAGATGCACAACGAACAGCAGACGTCCGATGTCGTCGCGGCCAACGATAGCGTCACGAGTTTCATCACGTCGGCTGGCGTCAATGATTTTCAGGAATGGATCGAAGAAGGCTTCCACCGCTCGCTCGAAGGACACCCCATGCTTGCACAAGTTGTTTTGCGCCTTGTCATGGTTGGCGACAAAACGAATGCCGTGCTGCACGAATTCAATGTCCATGCAAGAAGCTTAGCAAGATGTATTTACGTTATCAATACAAATAAGACTTGCTGGGTGATTAAGAGGAACTATGCTGCATCGTATGCTGAGCATTGACCTACTGCCTCAAAATTGATCAAGGCTGGATTTTCCAAACAATTGCCTACCAAGAGCGGGTCGCGGTAGATCGGGCAAAAGTGGAGCGTTGCCCGACAGGTTCATGGAATTGGGGGAGCGAATGACGGGCACAAGATGTGCCCGACCTACCTGGCTGGCTACCTGGCTAGAGTGATGCAACCCGTCGGTTCAGACAGGGCGGTAGGTCGGGCATGAGCGGAGCGTTGCCCGACATCACTCCCCAAACCCCGCCGCAACGGTCAGTAGCGGTAGCGGTAGATCGGGCAAAAGTGGAGCGTTGCCCGACATCATTCCCCAAACCCCGCCGCAACAGTCAGCTCAGGACGACCCGCCCAGTCAGGCGGATAGACACCGTTTTCGACAAAGCGATGAAAGCTCGAATGGGGCCAGTCCGCCACCCATGTCACAAGGCCATGTTTGACCGGATTGTAATGAATGTAGTCGCAGTGACGTTCAAAATCCCGCTCATCACGGATTTGGTGTTCCCAATAACGGTGTTGCCAAATCGTTTGTTCTCGTTTATGCCGGAGGGCAAGCGAGCGCTCGATTTTGAGCGAAGCGGCACAACGACGGGTGAAATGGGATTTGATCAGCATCCAGCGGGTTGAGTAATTCGAGTCGTCCAGCGGCAAGGTCCAGAGACAGTGCAAATGATCGGGTAGAATCACAACCGCATCGATGCGGAACGGATGCCGCTGCTTGATGGTGGCGAATGCTTCCCGTAGCAAAGCCAGTGCATCCGGTTCACAAAGAATGGCCTGTCGTCGATAGGTAACGACCGTGAAGAAATAGGTCGCGCCGGGTGTAGTCGAACGGCGATAGCGCATCAGCAAGTTTCAGGTAGGTCGGGCAAAAGCGGAGCGTTGCCCGACAGGTTCACAGAATTGGGGAGCGAATATCGGGCACATCCTGTGCCCGACCTACCTAGCTGTCCCAGCCTACCTGGCTCGCTCGGTACAGATGCCGTAGCGTTTCAGGCGGATTTTTTCACCAACCGGTCGAGTAACCTAGGCTTGACAGTCATCATCTCCTCTACTTTAATGGTTTTGTGACAATTTGAACCGCTGCTGGATCGATGTCTGCGATGAACCCGATCAAAGTTGTTGTTATTTTAAAACAAATTATATTTATCAATATGTTATCATAAGATTAATCATGGTTATACGTCAAAATCGATGTAAAGCAAGGCGTCTTTTAGGAAGTCTACTTCATGTTGGTCGTCATATAATTGTACAGCTGCTCCAGTCCACTTAGAACGGATAATGTATGCCAGTTAATGAAATTCGTACCTTTCGGCTTCGATCGCGTATCGATAAGAAACAACTCGCTCAGGCGATTGGCTCGACAACGTCCAGAGTGACCTCAATCGAAAACGGTGCAACAGCGACTCCTGAAGAGCTTGCCCAGATTGCTATTGCATTAAGCACTCCAATTGATGAGTTGTATCCAAACAACCAAAGTGACTGGCAGGATATTGAGCGGAAGAGGCAGTACATTGAGATTCAGCGGAACATTGACCTCGAAGAGGCACAGAGGCAGGCTGAAGAACATCAGAAATTACAGGCAGACATTGCCAAGCGCCGTACTCAGAAACAGAACCTTTCCAAACATCTAAAGCGCATTGAAGCAGATCATGAGGCAAAGCTCCGAGAGCATGAAGAACTCGAAGATCTTCTTACGAAGAACAGGATTCTTAGAGAGCTAAATTTTCCGCCGGAATTTCACGAGGCAGGAATAACGATTCTGCAAGGCTTCGTAAAACTCATAAAGCACAAGTACGGCAACACAAAAGTTGGCGTAACGATAAAACAAACCGGATCAAAGGTTGTGCTCATCATTACGGCCCCTGATGGAAAGGTGGAAGAGGTTGAGGAGTTCTTGGATCAGTACACGGATGTGGTTCGAGGCGCCGGCGACATTGCAACTCTCAGTGATGACCCAATTGCCATCTTGGAATTGAAGAGCCAATTAGAAACTGCACGCAGCAAATATCAACAGCAGCGCGACATTAATCTCTTGCTAAAAAACACACACAATCAAAGAATTCAGTCTCTTGAGTCACAGCTTGAGTGGTTCAAGAACCACCTTGCTTTATCAATGGAAAGCTCGGGGCATGTTCTAAATAACGTGCTCGCACGCATGGAGGGTCAAGATCAACGAGTGGGAGAGCTCGCCCAGAAACTGGTTGAGCTAGTCTCGGAGCACCAAGTAGTAAACGCAAAGCTGCTTGCTTTGAAAAATTCTTCCGTGGTTGGTGAACCAAAGGCAAAGCACACAGACAAAGCAACAGAGAAAACCATTGAAGAGTTGAACAAATTCGTAGTCAAGGAAGGCGTGGGAAGGGGGCTGGCAGATGCGATTCAGAAACTCATTGCATGGGCTGCGACACATCTCATTGGCTAGCTTAACGCCCAACTATGCGTTCGAGAGGGACTGTCCAAAAGCAAGCTTTGCTCGCTTTCGGCCTGCCCCTCAACTTAAACGTTCGTCGGCGCTTCGCGCCGACGAACGGGGCGCGAGTTGAGCCCACTTCGGGGCGACTTCGTCGTCCCGTACTCACGTCCCCACCGCCCATCACCGCCAGAGAAACTCCAGCGGTTCTCGGCAGGGCGGCGGGTCCGCTCCGTGCGGGATGACGCTCAACTCGCGCCCCGTTATGCGTCTTTCACGATCTGAGGAGTTTGTTTGTGGCTAACGAAAACACCGAGTACGAAAAACTTGCACAGGATATTTATCAGGCAATCAACAATGCAGAAAGCGTCAAGAACATTAACGTTCAGCACAACATAAAACTTCCTGGTAAATCTGGCTGTAACCATCAAATTGATGTCTACTGGGAATTCGAGATGATGGGGATAAAGCACTGCGTGGCCATCGAGTGTAAGAACTACTGCAGCGAGGTATCAGTTGGAAAGGTGCGTGACTTTTTCGGTGTGTTGCACGATGTTGGAAATACAAAAGGTATTTTCGTCACAAAAGTTGGATATCAAAGCGGTGCAGAGAAATTTGCGAATTACTACGGCATCGTGCTGAAGGAGCTAAGGTTCCCGACGGCGACGGATTGGGAAGATAGAGTCAAAAACATTGTGCTTACCACCCATGCTCTGTTTATCAATATCAAAGAACGGAATTTTGACATCGACATCGAATGGCTCTTGGCGAATTCAAACGTCAAAGAGGGTGATCAAATCTCTTTTGGAGGTATGGCCGACGAACTCAAGATTGTCGATTCGGCGGGAAAAGTTATTACAACACTTCACGAGCTTGAAAACTCGCTCCCACGAGATAGCGCAGAAATTAACAAAGAAGCCCATCCGCAATTCTCTGATGGGTTTCTTGTCGGCACATCCGGCGAACGCTTCAAGATCAAGGGCATTCGGTATTTGTACGATGTTGTCTCCGAAACCCGGACCTCGATTACCGAGGGAGATGCGATTGCTAAAGCAATTCTGAAGGATGTGAGTTCTGGTGCAATAAAGTTCTTCGACAAAAATGGCAATGTTCGCGATATACGATACACATAACCCGGCGCTCAACCCCGTTCGCTTCGCTCTCTGGACGCTGCGCGATAAAGCCGCGCATCGCCGGTTAGCTCTACGTTCGTCGGCGCTTCGCGCCGACGAACGGGGCGCGAGTTGAGCCCACTTCGGGTTCTCCGGCGCGCAGCGCCGGTTTCATCACCGCTCCGCCTCACCTCGCCCTCTATCCAACATCAGCGCCAGCTCATACAAGGGCTTCTTTCGCAAACCGGTCAGCTTCGTCGCCACCGCCACCGCCCGACTGGCCGGGAGTTCCGCCAGCAAGATCGTCAGCAGGCGGCGAATCTCCGGCGTATCCGCCTCGCTCGCTGCCGGTGCACCGCCCACCACCACCACGAATTCACCCTTCTGTCGATTACCATCGGCTGCCAGCCAAGTCACCAGCTCACCGAGCGGCAAGCCCTGGATATCCTCGAAGCGCTTGGTCAGCTCGCGAGCAACCACCGCTGGCCGCTCCGCCCCGAACACCGCAGCCAGATCGGCCAGCATCTCCGCAATCCGGTGACTGGCTTCGAGAAAGACCAGAGTGCGTTCCTCCGCCACCAACGCCTGCAAACGTTCGCGGCGAGCGCCCGCTTTCGGCGGCAGAAACCCCTCGAACACAAACCGGTCGGTCGGCAGACCCGCGACCGATAACGCCGCCAGCACACTGCTCGGCCCCGGCACCGGGATCACCGGCAAACCCTGCCGACGCAGTTCGCGCACCAGCGGAAAGCCGGGATCGCTGATCAACGGCGTACCGGCATCCGACACCAGCGCCAGCGCCTGGCCTTGCCGCAAACGGGCAACCACCTGCTCCAGCCGGGCGCGTTCGTTATGTTCATGCAGAGAAAACAACGGGGTACCGATCCCAAAATGGGCCAGTAACTGGCCGGTGTGACGAGTATCTTCGGCCGCGATGGCATCCACTTCCCGCAACACCCGCAGCGCGCGGGCGCTGATATCCTCCAGATTACCGATGGGGGTCGCCACCACGTACAGCGCACCGGATTCGACGGTCATGCTCCAAGCCTCTACAATGCGTCAATTCATTTGGATATTCCGATCTTCCATTCCATCGCTGGAGAGCGTCCGTGATCAGCCGCGTCGCGCAGGGCACCGCTGCCGAGGATCTGGCTTGCCGCCACCTGGAAACGCACGGCTTGCGTCTGGTCGGCCGCAACTTCCGCTGCCGCAGCGGCGAACTGCACCTGATCATGCGCGATGGCGAACAACTGGTGTTCGTAGAGGTCCGTAGCCGCCGCCACAGTCGCTACGGCACCCCAGCCGAGTCGGTCACCCGCGTCAAACAACAGCGCCTGATCCGCGCAGCTGCGTTCTACCTGCAACGCCAGCGCCTCGACCTGCCCTGTCGTTTCGATGTGGTGGCGATTCTAACCGCCGATGACGCCCCGCAAGTGGAATGGATTCGCGATGCCTTCCAGCTTAACTGAATCGCCGATTTTTCGTCGAAGTTGCCGAGTACCCCAGCTATGACCGTTGACTGCACTGCCCAACTGCACGACCTGCTCGCCCGTCGCATCCTGATTCTCGACGGCGCCATGGGCACCATGATCCAAAGCTACCGCCTGCAGGAAACCGATTACCGGGGCGAGCGCTTCCGCGACTGGCCGCGCGACCTCAAGGGCAACAACGACCTGTTGGTCTTGACCCAGCCAGCCATCATCCAGGCGATTCATGCCGCCTATCTCGACGCCGGCGCCGACATCATCGAGACCAACACCTTCAACGCCACCACGATTTCCATGCACGACTATGGCATGGAAAGCCTGGTTCCCGAGTTGAATCGGGAGGCGGCACGCTTGGCGCGGGCCGCAGCCGATCAGTACAGCACCCCCGAACGGCCGCGCTTCGTCGCCGGCGTGCTCGGTCCCACCAACCGCACCGCCAGCCTGTCGCCGGACGTCAACAACCCCGGCTTCCGCAATATCGACTTCGATCGACTGGTCGCCGCCTATACCGAAGCGACCCAGGCCCTGGTCGAGGGCGGCGCCGATCTGCTGCTGGTGGAAACCATCTTCGATACCCTGAACGCCAAGGCCGCGCTGTTCGCCATCCAACAGTATT
>Ga0116180_1000423_pt1 | contig 39935 bp, 36 predicted proteins | sample AD_UKC073_MetaG_FD_89804 | JGI IMG/M metagenome (GOLD analysis project Ga0116180, IMG submission 89804) | Active sludge microbial communities of municipal wastewater-treating anaerobic digesters from USA - AD_UKC073_MetaG | ecosystem: Engineered > Bioreactor > Anaerobic > Digestate | place: USA... | reverse complement strand
CGCGCGCGGCGAGGCCTTCCTGCTGCAGGGCGGAGACTGCGCGGAGACCTTCGCCGACAACACCGAACCGCATATCCGGGCCAATATCCGCACCCTGCTGCAGATGGCGGTGGTGCTCACCTACGGCGCATCCATGCCGGTGGTCAAGCTGGCGCGGATCGCCGGGCAGTACGCCAAGCCCCGCTCGTCGGACATCGACGCGCTCGGACTGAAGTCCTACCGCGGGGACATGGTCAACGGGTTCGCCCCCGATGCCGCGGTGCGGGACCACGACCCTTCGCGCCTGGTGCGGGCGTACGCCAACGCCAGCGCCGCGATGAACCTGGTCCGGGCGTTGACCTCCTCGGGGCTGGCCTCGCTGCACCAGGTGCACGACTGGAACCGTGAGTTCGTCCGCACCTCACCGGCCGGCGCGCGCTACGAGGCGCTCGCCGGTGAGATCGACCGCGGGCTGAACTTCATGAGTGCCTGCGGCGTCAACGACCGCAACCTCGACACCGCCGAGATCTACGCCAGCCACGAGGCGCTGGTACTGGACTACGAGCGGGCGATGCTGCGACTCTCCGAGCAGTCCGGCGAGATGCGGCTCTACGACCTCTCGGCGCACTACGTCTGGATCGGGGAGCGCACCCGCCAGCTCGACGGCGCCCACATCGCCTTCGCCGAGGTGATCGCCAACCCGATCGGGGTGAAGATCGGCCCGACGATGACCCCCGAACTCGCCGTCGAGTACGTCGAGCGACTCGACCCGCACAACAAGCCGGGTCGGCTGACGCTGGTCAGCCGGCTGGGCAACCACAAGGTGCGCGACGTGCTGCCGCCGATCATCGAGAAGGTCCAGGCCACCGGGCATCAGGTGATCTGGCAGTGCGACCCGATGCACGGCAACACCCACGAGTCGTCCACCGGATACAAGACCCGCCACTTCGATCGCATCGTCGATGAGGTGCAGGGGTTCTTCGAGGTGCACCGGGCGTTGGGCACCCATCCCGGCGGCATCCACGTCGAGATCACCGGGGAGAACGTCACCGAGTGCCTCGGCGGCGCTCAGGACATCTCCGACACCGACCTCAGCGGACGTTACGAAACGGCCTGCGACCCCCGGCTGAACACTCAGCAGTCGCTGGAGCTGGCCTTCCTGGTCGCGGAGATGCTGCGCGACTGACGGCCGGCACTGTTCACGGGTCTCCCGGGACGTCGCGTTCTAAGGGCCGAGCAGGCTCTCCAGGTTGATACCGACCGTCCAGCCCGCGATGCCGGCCAGTGCGGCGAGCACCAGCACGGTCAGCACCCAGACGACCACCGCCCGGCGGGCCCGCTGCCGGGCCACCGCGAACTCGGCGAGGTCGATACCGGCGAACACCCGTTCCGGGAGTTCCGGTTCGGCGGGCGCGTGCTCGGCGTAGGTCGGCTCGGTGAGCGCGAATCCATGGTCCGGGTCGGGAAACGGCGTGAACTGCCGGGTCGGACTGGGCCCCACGGCGGGACGGTCCGGAACACCCCGATGGTGCGCCACCGTGACGGCGGAATCCGGAGTGGTCTTGCGCGGGGCGGGCACCCGGAAGTGCGGCAGGGCCAGGTCCTCGGCGATCTGCTCGAGCGCGGCGCCCATTTCGGAGGCATCGGCGAACCGGTCCTCCGGGTGGCGCGCGGTGGCCCGCCCGATGAACGCATCGAGTTCCGGTGGCACGCCGTCGATCACCGAACTGGGGGGCGGCACGTCGCTGTCGAGTCGCTGATGCGCGACGGCGAGAGCATTGTCGCCGGTGAACGGTGTTGCCCCGGTGAGCAGCTCGAACGACATGATGCCCGCGGCGTAGACGTCGCTGCGGGCGCCGGTCGGGGCGCCCTCGACCTGCTCGGGGGACAGGTAGGCCGCCGTCCCGAGGATCACGCTGGTCGAGGTGATGCCGGCCTCCGCGATCGCCCGCACCAGACCGAAGTCCACGAGTTTGACCTCGCCGTCCTCCGCGATCAGCACGTTCTCGGGTTTGACGTCCCGGTGCACCAGTCCGGCGCGGTGCGCCACCCCGAGACCGCTGAGCACCGGACGCAGTACGGCGACCATCGCATGCGGCGGCATCGGCCCGCGCTCGGCCAGCAGTTCCCGAAGGGTTCCCCCGTCCACGAACTCCATCACCAGGTACGGCCGGGCCGGATCCTCGCCCTGGTCGTAGATGGCGACCAGACCGGGATCCTTGAGTCGGGCGATCGCCCGGGCCTCGCGCTGGAACCGGGTGAGGAACTGCCGGTCGCCGGCGTAGCGGGAGTCCATCACCTTCAGCGCGACCGGCCGGTCCAGGCGAAGATCGAGGGCCCGGTAGACGGTCGACATGCCGCCACTGGCGATGCGGGCCTCGACCCGATAGCGGCCGTCGAGTACCGCGCCCACAAGCGGGTCCGGGGTCACCGGGTCATCGTAGTGCCGTCACTCTCTAGACTTGCCGCGTGAGCAGCATTCCGGCCGTCGACGACGTTCTGGATCCGGGGGAGCCGGTCTACGACCTGGCCAAGGCCGCCGAACTGCTCGGCGTGCCGGTCACCAAGGTCCAGCAGCAGTTGCGCGACGGACATCTCATCGCCGTTCGCCGCAACGGCGTCCTGGTGATACCCCAGGTCTTCTTCGGCCGTGGTCCGCGCGATGTGGTCAAATCCCTGCCCGGCCTGCTGGCCGTCCTACGCGACGGTGGCTACACCGACGCCGAGATCCTCACGTGGCTGTTCACCGCCGATCCCTCGCTCACCGTCACCCGTGACGGCGTGCGCGAGGCCGTCTCCAACGCGCGACCGGTGGACGCCCTGCACGGCCATCAGGCGCGCGAGATTCTTCGCCGCGCACAGGCTATGGCGTATTGACCGGCGTATTGACCTATGGCGTATTGACCTGGGGCGCGTCGAGGCGGGACGCCGGGATCGGGGCGTCGCGGCGCAGCCAGGCCCACGCCGCCACGGCGCAGGCGGTGGCCACGGCGACGTGTATCCACGAGTACATCCCGTGTGAACCGTCCGGTTTGAAGATCACCATGATCCAGGTCGAGAAGCCCGCGATGAGGGCGACCGACCGGGGGGACTGCGCAATCGAGGAGATCACCGCGAGAGGCCAGGTGTAGTACCAGGGCAGCGCGGCGGGAACGAAGAGGACGACCACGAGCATCGCCCACCCGATACCGGCCAGCGCTTCGCGGTCGTCGTGCCGGAACCGCCACCACAGCAGGGGCAGGGTCACCAGGATGATGGCGATACCGGCCAACCGGGTGACTTCGAGAATGGCGTAGAAGTTCGGCGTCATGAACAGCCCGCCGATCGCGTTGGTCAGATTGGCGACGGCCGTCGGCACCGTCAACCAGTTGATGATCTTGACCGACCCGGCCAGGGCGGTCAGCCAGCCCAGACCCACACCGGCCAGTCCGGACAGCACGGCGAACACCGCCACCAGCGTCGCCAGCGCACTGGCCGAGGCGATGACGAACGCCCGCACCCGGCCACCGCTGAGGTGCCGCATCCACACCCACACCATGAACGGCAGCGCCAGCACCGCCGTGGCCTTGACCGCGACGGCCAGGGCGATCAGTGCGGTGCCGCCGATATGGCGTCGGCCGAGGGTCAGTGCGATACCGGCCATCATCAACCCGACCATCAGCATCTCGTTGTGCACCCCGCCCATCAGGTGCACGATCACCAGGGGGTTGAGCACGCAGATCCACAGCGCCAGCGCACCGTCGGAGCCGATGTGGCGGGCCACCCGCGGGGCGGCCCAGATCAGCAACGCCAGACCGGGCAGCATGCACAGTCGCAGCAGCATGGTGCCGGCCACCACGTTCTCACCGACGACCATCGTCACGAACTTGGCCACCAGGATGAACGCCGGCCCGTACGGGGCGGTGGTCGTCGTCCAGATCGAACTGACGTTGTCCAGCAGGGCGTTGGTGTTCTCGATCGGAGCCACCACGTACGGGTCGAAACCGTCCCTCAGCAGGGCACCCTGAGCCAGGTAGGAGTAGGTGTCCCGGCTGAACAGCGGCACACTCAACAGCAGCGGGGCCAGCCAGAAGCCGGTGGTGACGATCATGCTGTATTCGCTGAACCGCTGGCCGCCCAGCATCATTCGGCCGAGCCACAGCCAGGACCCGAGCATCACGGCCACCCCGGACCAGAGCAGCACCGAGGACACCACCAGGCCGTGCCCGAACCGCAACCAGGACAGGTGCACGGTTTCCAGCACCGGGTCGTGCAACTGGGTGCTGCCGGCCCCGAGACCGCCGAGGGTGATCAGTGCGGCCCCGCCGAAGCCGGACCAGGCCGGGCGGGCGTCCTCGGACCGGGCGAACGCGGTGAGGCGAGCCAGGCCCCGTGGCCGACTGGAGGCGGGTGCGGGGGCGGACATGGGGTTAGGCCGACCGGTTGGCGGCCAATCCGGCCAGCTCGATCAGACCGGCTCTGGCCGGTGCGTTGATCCGTGCGGTCTCGAGCACCCGCAGCGCCCGGCGGGTGAGCAGGTCGATGTGATCTTCGACGGCGGCCAGTGCGCCGACGTCCTCGATCACCGTGCACAGTTCGCGGACCAGGGCCTCGGACAAGTCGGTGCCGATGCCCGATCGCAGCAGCCGGGCCGCCGCCGGGTCGGATGCCTCCGCCCGCTGGACCGCCTCGGCCAGCAGAACGGTGCGCTTCCCCGAACGCAGGTCGTCGCCGGAGGGCTTGCCGGTGACGGCCGGGTCGCCGAACACCCCCAGCACGTCGTCGCGCAGCTGGAAGGCCACCCCGATATCGGTGCCCAGCTCCTGGAAGGCGGCCAGGATGTCCGGACGGTCCGCGGCGGCGGACGCGCCCAGTTGCAAGGGCCGCGAGACGGTGTAGGAGGCCGTCTTGTAGGTGTTGACCTTCATCGCCGACTCGATCGTGTCGGCTCCGCTGGACTCGGCCACGATGTCCAGGTACTGCCCGCCGAGCACTTCGGTGCGGATGTCGGACCACACCCGCTGGACCCGGCGACGTCCGTCCGGACCGAGATCGGCGGCGGCCACGATGTCATCGGCCCACACCAGCGAGAGGTCCCCGAGCAGGATCGCCGCCGATCGGCCGAACTGTTCGGCCGACCCGCGCCACCCGCGGCCGCGGTGCAGGTCGGCGAAATGCATGTGGGCGGTGGGCATGCCGCGCCGCGTCGCCGAATCGTCGATCACATCGTCGTGCACCAGGGCACAGGCATGCAGCAGTTCCAGGGCGGAGAACAGCCGCAGGACATGTCCGTCGACGGAATCCTCCGGGCCGGGGGTGACCGCCCGATAGCCCCAGTACGCGAAGGCGGGCCGCAGTCGCTTACCGCCGCGCAGGACGAAGTCCTCCAGGGCGGCGATCAGACCGTCGTAGTCGTCCCCGATGTACGCCGACTCGGCGCGTCGCTCGGCGAGATAAGCCCGAAGTTGGTCGGTGACGGCGCCGGCCAGTTCGGCGGCCGACGGCGTCACTGTGTCACCGCTCACTGTGATGCCGTCCTCTGTCGTGCCCGCTATCCGAGAACCCGGCATCCGTGACTCCGGCATCTGGGACCCCGGCGAAGCGGGGGGAGGTGCGGTCGCGGTCGCGCCAGGCCAGATAGCCGATCAGACCCGCCACCAGAACGGAGGCGAGTCCCAGCCAGAGCGCGGCGGCGCCGAAGGACCTGGCGCTGGGGTCGGTGGACCGGGCCTGAGCGCTCATCGTGGTGACCGCCCCGGGCTTGAGCGTCCACTGCACCATTCCGGTTCCCAGCCGCTCACCGTTGGTCGACGTCACCTCGCCGGGAAAGCTCGCGGTGAACGTGACGTCGGCATCGGGGTCGGTCACGGTGGTGAGGTCGACGCGGCCCTCCAGAATCACCAGGTTGCCGACCCGGCGCAGCGACACGTCGACTCCCGTGGCGTCCTTGCTGAGATCGGCCAACTGCGGGAGTTCGGCGAAGGTCAGGCCGGAGAAGTACGCCTGCGAGCCGACGTAACCGTCGACGTCGTACTTCGACACCGAGACCTTCTGGCTGAAACTCATGTTCTCGTCGAATTGCGGGCCCTGGTCGCCGTCGTCGGCGGCCTTGACCGCGGCGACGATCTCACCGGAGACCTCGTCGTTCGGCGATACCGCGATGGAGGTGTGCACCCGCAGGCACCCCGCCGCCAGTGGGGCCAGCAGGGCGAGGAGGAGGATCGTCACGAGTTTCCGATGCCCTCGCCCTCGCTCGGGGGTCTGATGCCCTCGCGTTCGCTCCGGTCTCAGGGTTGGCACGAGGGGTATCGTGCCAGACGCTCACTACAGCGGCAGGGTTCTACCCAGGATGGCGAACGCCCGCGGATCCCCGGCGAAGTGATAGCCGCGGATCACGTCGGCGAAGCCCAGTTTCCGGTACAGCCGCCATGCGCGGTTGGCCTCGCCATTGATCTCCGGGGTGGACAGCAGCACGTTGGCCTCCTCGCGCCCGGAGAGCAGTCGGCGGGCCAGCGCTTCACCCAGGCCCCGGCCCTGCGCCCGGGGATGGATGTGCAACTCGGTCAGTTCGAAGTAGTCGGTCATCAGCCGGCCGATCTCCGCGCGGGAAAGCCCCACCCGGTGCAGCCCCCGCACCACCTGCTGCTGCCACCACTGATCGGGTGCGCCGCAGTAGCCGTAGGCCACACCGATCAGCGGGGCCGTCGCAAGTTCGGACTCATCGGGCAGTGTCCCGGCTCCCCGGCCGGCGTCCCGTTCGGAGTCCGTCTCCACCGCGGCGACCGCCCGCCAACCGCGGCGCCTGGTGTGCTCGAGCCACATCGCGGCGCGCTGGTTCTCGGTGCCGCGCGGGTAACGCATGGCGTCGACGTACACCGTCAGCGCCTCGTCGAGCCGACGTGCCATGTCGGCGGGCGACAGGTCGATGAGAAAGATCGCCAACGCCGCTACCGTTCCCGTCGTCGTTCGGGTTTGCCTATGCGCACCATTATGGAGTCGGATCCCGGCGGCCTCGTCGCCCCGCCTCCGCTGTCTTACCAAGCGGTGACGAGCATCGAGGCCCCTCTTGACGCACCCGCACACCGACGGTCATTCTCGTTGCGGGTACCGGGTGGTATAGGGCATCGGGGACTCGTATCATGTGCATATCCGCCCGGTTCACGGGAGGCAGCACTAACGGTGACCGGCCGTTGCGGCAAGGAGGGACGAATGCCACTCTCCGATCATGAGCAGCGCATGCTCGATCAGATCGAGAGCGCGCTCTACGCCGAGGACCCCAAGTTCGCCTCCAGCGTTCGTGGGGCGCACTTGCGGACTCCCTCCACTCGCAGACGTCTGCAGGGTGTCGGGATGTTCCTCCTCGGCTTGGCGATGCTGGTGTCGGGGGTCGCCATCAAGGCCACGATGATCGGGGGTTTCCCCGTGCTGTCGGTGCTGGGCTTCGTGGTGATGTTCGCCGGCGTGGTCTATGCCGTCACCGGGCCCCCCGCGGGTGGCCGGGACCATGACGTACCCGCCGGCCGACCGGCTCCCCGCCGCGGCAAGGCCGCGGGCAGCGGATCGTTCACCAGTCGCATGGAGGACCGTTTCCGTCGTCGCTTCGACGACTAGCCGTCGTTCTCGAGACAAAGGGCAGCCCACGGGCTGCCCTTTTTTCATGCCCTGATGCCCCGCCTTCCCCTCAGCTGGTCTCCGGCTGACCTCACTCCGGCTTACCTCAGTCCGGTCCTCTTCAGCCTCCAGTTGGCCACTCGCTTGGCCACCCCTGGCTTCACTGCGTCTCCCCGCAGGGCGGGATTCGGGCATCAGGTGGCGGCGGGTGGAGTGCGGTGGGGCTCGCGGGACACGTTTGGGTGTCAGAGTGGAGCAAAGTGGGGGAGAGTGGGGTATCGTGGCGCTCGGCGGGGCTCCCGCTGCGGGTGAAGGGAGGTCGAGGTTCCCGATGTTCCTCGGCACCTACACACCCAAGTTGGACGACAAGGGCCGGCTGACATTGCCGGCCAAGTTCCGTGACGCGCTGGCGGGAGGGTTGATGGTCACCAAGAGTCAGGACCACAGCCTGGCGGTCTACCCGCGCGAGGCGTTCGAGCAGTTGGCGCGCCGAGCAGCGGCGACGTCGCGGAGCAACCCGGAGGCCCGCGCCTTCCTGCGCAACCTGGCCGCCGGGACGGACGAACAGCACCCCGACGCGCAGGGCCGGATCACCCTGTCCGCCGACCACCGGCGCTACGCGAACCTATCCAAGGACTGCGTGGTGATCGGAGCGGTGGACTTTCTGGAGATCTGGGATTCCGCCGCGTGGCACGACTACCAGCAGACCCACGAAGAGAACTTCTCCGCGGCCAGCGATGAAGCCCTCAGCCACATCATCTGAGACTGCGGTCAGGCCGCGTGCCCGTGCATCGTGGTCTCTGCCCGAACCGACCCTGGCGTACTTCCCCGACGCCAGGTTCGAAAAACCGACCCTGGCGTACTTCCCCGACGCCAGGTTCGAGAATTCGGTCAGGGACCTCGCTGCAGGGGCCGCCTATCCATTCGGAGGTTCGGCCATGATCGACGACGTCGATGACGTCGATGATGCAGCCGGGACCGGCGGGTACGGACACGTTCCCGTGCTGGCCGACCGGTGTGTCGAACTACTCACCCCCGCACTGACCCGGAGTGACGTCGACGGTTCCGGTGCGATCCTGATCGACGCCACCCTCGGCGCCGGCGGTCATTCGGAACGCTTCCTCGAGACGTTTCCCGGCCTGCGGTTGATCGGCCTGGATCGGGACCCGAACGCGCTGGCGATCGCGGGGCGCCGGTTGTCCCGCTTCGGCGACCGGGTGACCCTGGTCCGTGACCGCTATGACGGAATCGGCGCGGCACTGGAACACACTGGACTCGCGGCCGATGAATCCGTGGATGGCATCCTGTTCGACCTCGGGGTGTCCTCGATGCAGTTGGACCGGCCGGAGCGCGGCTTCTCGTACTCCGCCGACGCGCCACTGGACATGCGGATGGATCCCGATGCGTCGCTGACGGCCGAGGTGGTGCTCAACACCTATGACCGTCGGTCCCTGACCGATATCCTGCGCCGGTTCGGGGAGGAGAAGTTCGCCTCCCGGATCGCCGGAATGATCGTCGAACGTCGGGAGCGCACGCCGTTCACCCGGACCGGCGACCTGGTGGCCCTGATCTACGACGCGATACCCGCCCCGGCCCGCCGGACCGGGGGGCACCCCGCCAAGCGGACGTTCCAGGCTCTGCGGATCGCGGTCAACGCCGAACTCGACTCGCTGACCGCGGCCCTGCCGGCGGCACTGGCCGCGCTTCGGCCCGGCGGCCGTCTGGTCGTGATGGCCTATCAGTCGCTTGAGGACCGCATCGTCAAGACGACGTTCGCCGCGGCCACGGCATCGGGAACCCCGCCCGGCCTGCCGATGGACCTGCCCGGTCACGAACCCAAGTTCACCGCCCTCACCCGTGGGGCAGAGCGCGCCTCCGAGGCGGAGATCGGCAGCAACCCGCGGAGCGCTCCGGTTCGTCTGCGCGCCGTCGAGCGCGTCGTCCCGTTGGAGTCGAACCGAGAGGGCACCCGATGAAGGCCGGCCGCAAATCGACGCAGGCGGGCCGACCGCAGCGCACTCCGTCACCGCGGCGACGGGCCGCCGACGTCCCGGACCGCCCGCAGCGCACCGCCGAGGGTGCGGCACGGGCCGGTCGGCAGCGTTCCGGGCGGCCGGTGGAAGGCCACCGGGACAACCGTCGGGACAACCGCCGGGACACCCGTCGCGATGCCCGTCGTCCGCACGAGCCGGGGCCGGCGCGGCGCAGCCCGCAGACCGCGCCGGTACCGAGACCGGTCGACGTTCCGGTCCGGGCCAAGAGCGCCAATCAGGCAAAGGCCCGTGCCAAGGCGCGGAAGGCCAAGGCGCCCAAAGTCATTCGGCCGCCACTCCGGGAGCGGCTGCGGGAGCGGTTGTGGCACCGGCCGTGGGAGCGGCTGATCACCCGTCTCTCCGGGGTCGACTTGCGGCCGCAGGCGCTGTTGGCGCGAATTCCGTTCGTGGTGCTGGTGATCAGCTCGCTGGGCATCGGTCTGGGATTCACCCTGTGGCTTTCGACCGACGCCGCGGGTCGCTCCTATGAGATCGGTAACGCCCGTGCGCTCAACGAGGCGCTCGAGCAGCAGAAGGAAGCCCTGGAGCGCGACGTCCTGCAGGCGGAGTCGGCCCCGGCGCTGGCCGAGGCGGCCCGCAACCTGGGCATGATCCCCTCCAAGGACACCGCCCATCTGGTCCAGGATCCGGCCGGCAACTGGGTGGTGGTGGGCCAGCCCAAGCCGGCAGAGGGTGTCCCGCCGCCTCCGCTCAACACCAAACTGCCCGATCCGAAACCTCCGGCGCCGGCGACACCTCCGCCGCCGCCGCCGCTGCCGGCCGGCGCCGAGGTGCCGACCCGCGTCACACCACCCGGTGCCGCGGGAGTCCCTCCGGGCGCGGAGGTCCCCGTGCGTCTGCCCACGTCCACCGGGTTGACCGCTGTCCCACTCGGGGCCGACGGTCTGCCGATGACCGGGCTGCTGCCGGCCGGTCTTCAGGGAGCTCCCGTCGCCCCGGCTCCGGCCGCCGCCGCTCCGGTCGCCGACCAGGCGCTGCCCGCGCCGGTGCCGAATGCGGCGCTGCCCGCGCCGGTGCCGAATGCGGCGCTGCCCGCGCCGGTGCCGAACGCGGCGCTGCCCGCGCCGGTGCCGAATGCGGCGCTGCCCGCGCTGGAGCCGAACGGAACCCCGCCGCCGCCCGCGCCGGACGGTTTCGTACCGCCCGCACCCGGTGCCGGGGTGCCCGCCCCCGTGATCCCCGCCCCCACGATCGGAGTCGGGCAGTGAGCAGAACTTCGCGGCCGGCTGGCACACAGCGGCGGCCACGAGCCGGGAAAGCCGAACCGAAGGCGGCCGGACCTGGCCGGCCCGCCACCGCCCGTCGCGTCCGCACCGCACAGGAGGGCGAGTCGAACACCGCCTCGTTCGTCTACCGCTACCGGGTGGGCAACGTCGTCATCGCGATCGCACTGGTGGCGGCCACCGCCCAGTTGTTCAACCTGCAGGTTCCCTCGGCCGCGGCGCTGCGCGCGCAGGCCGCCGGGCAGTTGAAGGTCACCGACGTCGAGCAGGCGGTGCGCGGCAGCATCGTCGACCGGAACTTCGACAAACTGGCGTTCACGACCGAGGCCCGCGCTCTGACGTTCCAGCCGGTCAAGGTGCGTAAGCAACTCGCCGAGGCCAGGCAGAAGGACTCCTCGGCACCCGATCCGGACCAGCGCCTCGTCGATATCGCCCGGGACATCGCGGGCAAGCTCAACAACAAACCCGACTTCAAGACGATCCTCACCAAGCTGCGGAGCAACGAGTCCTTCGTCTACCTGGCCCGCGCGGTCGACCCGGCGATCGCCTCGGCGATTTCGAAGAAGTTCACCGAGGTCGGGTCCGAGCGCCAGGATATCCGGCAGTACCCCGGCGGGTCGCTGGCGGCGAACATCGTCGGTGGCATCGACTGGGACGGCCACGGTCTGCTCGGACTGGAGGACTCGATGGACTCGGTGCTGGCCGGCACCGACGGATCGGTGACCTACGACCGCGGTTCGGACGGGGTGGTGATCCCCGGCAGCTACCGCAACCGCCACGATGCGGTCAACGGTTCGACCCTGCAGTTGACCCTCGACGACGACATCCAGTTCTACGTCCAGCAGCAGGTTCAGCTGGCCAAGGACGCCTCCGGCGCCAAGAACGCGTCGGCGGTGGTCCTGGACGCCAAGACCGGCGAGGTGCTGGCGATGGCCAACGACAACACCTTCGACCCGTCGCAGGACATCGGCCGCCAGGCCGACCGGCAGATCGGCAATCTGCCGGTGTCCTCGCCCTTCGAACCGGGCTCCGTGAACAAGATCGTCACCGCCGCGGCGGTTATCGAGGACGGGTTGTCCAACCCCGATGAGGTGCTGTCGGTGCCCGGCACGATCGGGATGGGCGGTGTCACGATCAAGGACGCCTGGGGTCACGGCGTCGCGCCCTACACCACCACCGGCGTCTTCGGGAAGTCCTCCAACGTCGGCACCCTGATGCTGGTGCAGCGGCTCGGGCCCGAACGGTTCTACGAGATGCTCGGCAAGTTCGGCCTGGGTCAGCGCACCGGTGTCGGTCTGCCCGGGGAGAGCGCCGGGATCGTGCCGCCCATCGACCAGTGGTCGGGCAGTACCTTCTCCAACCTTCCCATCGGCCAGGGTCTTTCGATGACTCTGCTGCAGATGACCGCCATGTATCAGGCGATCGCCAACGACGGGGTGCGGATCCCGCCGCGGATCATCAAAGCCACCATCGGGCCGGACGGATCGCGGACCGAGGAACGTCGGCCCGACGGCATCCGCGTGGTTTCCGCGGACACCGCCCGGACGGTGCGCGACATGCTGCGGGCGGTGGTGCAGCGGGATCCCCGGGGCGTCCAGCAGGGCACGGGTCCGGCCGCGGCCGTCGAGGGCTATCAGGTCGCCGGCAAGACCGGTACCGCCCAGCAGATCAATCCGGCCTGTGGCTGCTACTACGAGAACGTCTACTGGATCACCTTCGCCGGGATGGCACCCTCGGACGATCCGCGCTACGTGATCGGGATCATGCTCGACGCTCCCTCGCGCAACGCAGACGGAACGCCCGGCCATTCCGCGGCGCCGCTGTTCCACAACATCGCCGGCTGGCTGCTCCAACGGGAGAACGTACCGCTGTCGCCCCCCGGTCGTCCGTTGACGCTGGAGGCCACCTAAGGCCGTTCGAGGCCGTCTGATGCCCTTGGGCGGCCGTCCGTGGGCAACACCCTGGGTAGGGTGGCGTTCCGGCGATCAGAGGAGGTGACCGGCGGTGAACAGTCCTTTGCGGCCCCGTGCCACTCCCGGCATCCAGCTCAGGACGCTCGCCGAGCGGGTCGGGGCGGTTCCCGCGGACGGCGCCGCGGTGCCCCGGATGGCCATCGGCGGCGTCACCCTGCGCGCTCAGGACGCCGAGCCCGGCGACCTCTTCGCCGCGCTCCCCGGGGCGTCGGCGCACGGCGCGGAGTTCACCGAGGCTGCGGTTCAGGGCGGTGCGGTGGCGGTACTCACCGATCCCGCCGGTCTGACGGTGATTCATCAGCTGTTCGGGGCGCCGGCGCCGCTGCCGGTGCTGGTTCATCCCGCGCCCCGGTCGGTGCTGGGGGCGGTGGCGGCCGAGGTGTACGGACACCCGTCCGACCGGGTGGTGGTGCTCGGCGTGACCGGGACCTCCGGTAAGACGACCGTCGCGCATCTGGTGGAGGCCGGTCTGCGGGCGGCCGGCCGGACCGCCGGACTCGTCGGCACCGTCGGGGTGCGGATCGCCGGCGTCGACGTGCCGAGTGCCCTGACCACGCCCGAAGCCCCGGCCCTGCAGGCGTTGCTGGCGGCGATGGCCGAACGGGGCGTCGACACCGCGGTCATGGAGGTCTCCAGCCATGCGCTGGAACTCGGGCGGGTCGACGGAATCCGATTCGCCGTCGGTGGTTTCACCAACCTCTCCCGTGACCACCTCGACTTCCACCCGACCATGGAGGCCTACTTCGAGGCCAAGGCCCGGCTCTTCGACAGCGGTTCGCCGGTGCACGCCGCGGTCGCGGTGGTGTGTGTCGACGACGACGCCGGACGGGCGATGGCCGCCCGCGCACCCGGGGCCGTCACGGTCAGCGCCGAGGGCGGCCTCGAGGGTGGGGACGCCGACTGGCGCGCCGAGGAGGTGACGCAACTGGTCGGCGACCTCCGGGGTGGGCTGCAGGAGTTCACCGCCGTCGACCCGGCCGGGGTGCGGCACCGGCTGCGGATCGGTCTGCCGGGACGGTACAACGTCGCCAATGCGCTGCTGGCGCTGGCGATGCTCGACGCGGTCGGGGTCTCCCCGGAACAGGCGTCCGCAGGCCTGAGCACGGCCGCGGTCCCCGGCCGGCTGGAGGTCGTCGAGCGCGGCCAGGAGTTCCTGGCCGTAGTGGATTATGCGCACAAGCCCGGCGCGTTACAGGCGGTGCTCACCACGCTGCGCCGGCCCGGTGGCCGGCTCGCGGTGGTGTTCGGCGCGGGCGGCAACCGGGACCCCGGCAAACGCGAACCGATGGGCCGGGTGGCCGCCGAACTGTCCGATCTGGTGGTGGTCACCGACGACAACCCCCGTGACGAGGACCCCGCTGTGATTCGGGCGGCGGTGCTGGCGGGTACCCGGCAGACCGGGCGGCAGCGGCAGGCCGAAGTCGCCGAGATCGGCGACCGCAGGGCGGCGATCGCGTTCGCCGTCGGCTGGGCACGACCCGGTGACGTCGTGGTGATCGCGGGGAAGGGCCACGAGCGCGGGCAGACCGTCGCCGGTCATACTCGCCCCTTCGACGACCGCGAGGAACTGGCCCGCGCATTGGAAACCTTGGGAGCAACACGGTGATCGACCTGACCTTGGCGCAGATCGCAGAGATCGTCGGCGGCCGCGTCGACGGTGTCGACCCCGCGGATGCCGCGACCATCCGAGTCACCGGCACCGTCGAGTTCGACTCCCGCGCGGTGACGCCCGGCGGGCTCTTCCTGGCACTGCCCGGTGCCCGCACCGACGGCCACGACTTCGTCGCCTCCGCAATCGAATCCGGCGCCGTGGCGGTGCTGGCCGCCCGCCCGGTCGGCGTGCCGGCCATCGTGGTGCCGCCCGCGCCGGCCGCCGACGCCCACGCCGGGGTGCTCGAGCACGACACCGACGGCGCTGGGGCGGCCGTACTGGCGGCGTTGGCCCGACTGGCCGCCGCGGTCGCCGCCGAGCTGGTCGCCGGCGGCCTTCGGATCGTCGGCATCACCGGCTCGTCGGGGAAGACCTCCACCAAGGATCTCGTTGCCGCCGTCCTCCGGCCGCTGGGCGAGGTGGTCGCCCCGCCGGGCTCGTTCAACAACGAACTCGGTCTGCCCTGGACCGTGCTGCGGGCCACCCGGGACACCGATTTCCTGGTCCTGGAGATGTCCGCCCGGCACCCGGGCAACATCGCCGCGCTGGCCCGCATCGCACCCCCCGCGATCGCGGTGGTGCTCAACGTCGGCACCGCGCACCTCGGCGAGTTCGGCTCCCGCGAGGCAATCGCGACCACGAAAGCCGAACTGGTGCAGGCGGTTCCGGCCGCAGGCGTGGTAGTGCTCAACGCCGACGACCCGGTCGTCGCCGCGATGGCCGCCCGCACCGAGGCGCGGGTGGTGACGGTCGGCAGGTCGGACAACCCCGATCCCCGCGCCGAGTCCGGCGCCGACGTCCGCGCGGTCGACGTCCGCCTCGACGAGTTGGCCCGACCGAGTTTCACCCTGCTCGCGGGCGGTACGGCGACACCGGTCAGCCTGGCCGTGCACGGAGAGCATCAGGTGGGTAACGCGTTGTCCGCCGCGGCCGTCGCACTCGAGTGCGGGGCCACCCCTGCGCAGGTCGCGGCAGCGCTCGGCGAGGCGGGCCCGGCATCCCGGCAGCGGATGGAGGTGCGCACCCGCGCCGACGGTGTCACCGTGATCAACGACGCCTACAACGCCAACCCCGATTCCATGCGGGCCGGATTACAGGCGCTGGCGGTGATGGCCAGACAATCCGGTCAGGTGCCGGGTCTGGACCAGGGTCGGGGTCAGAGTCGGGAGGGTGCGGCCCGCCGAAGCTGGGCGGTGCTGGGGGAGATGGGAGAACTGGGCGAGGACTCCGTAACCGAGCACGACCGCATCGGCCGACTGGCGGTGCGCTTAGATATCAGTCGTCTCGTCGTCGTCGGAACGGGGAGACCGATGAGCGCCATGTACCACGGGGCGGTCATGGAGGGGTCCTGGGGATCGGAGGCGGTCATGGTGGCTGACGCCGATGCTGCCGTGGACCTGTTGCGCAGCGAGCTGCAGCCGGGAGACGTGGTGTTGGTCAAAGCGTCCAACGCGGCCCGTCTGGGTGCGCTCGCCGAAGCGCTCCTCACAGATCCGGCCCTCGCAGATCCGACCCTGAAGGATCCGATCGGATGAGGCTGATCCTCATCGCGGTCGGGATCTCCCTGGCGGTCTCGATCCTGCTGACCCCCAGCCTGATCAAGCTCTTCACCCGCCAGGGGTTCGGCCAGGAGATCCGCGAGGACGGTCCGCCCAGCCACAAGACCAAGCGGGGCACCCCGTCGATGGGCGGGGTTGCCATCGTCGCCGGAATCTGGGCCGGTTACTTCGGCGCCCACCTGGTCGGCCTGCCACTGGACGGCACCGGACCGACGGCGTCCGGCCTGCTGGTCCTCGGGCTGGCCACCGCACTGGGCGCGGTGGGATTCATCGACGACCTGATCAAGATCCGGCGGTCGCGCAACCTCGGGCTGAACAAGACCGCCAAGACCGTCGGACAGGTCAGCGCCGCGGTGATCTTCGCGGTGCTGTGCCTGCAATTCCGCAACTCCGACGGGTTGACTCCGGGCAGCACTCAGTTGTCCTATGTGCGTGAGATCGCCACCGTCGCGTTGCCGCCGCTGCTGTTCATCGTCTTCGTGATCCTGCTGGTCAGCGCCTGGTCGAACGCGGTCAACCTGACCGACGGACTCGACGGGCTGGCCGCGGGCAGTATGGCCATGGTCAGCGCCGCCTATGTGCTGATCACGTTCTGGCAGTACCGCAACGCCTGCGCGACGTCTCCCGGTCTGGGCTGCTACAACGTGCGCGACCCACTGGATCTCGCGCTGATCGCCGCCGCCACCGCCGGGGCCTGCATCGGCTTCCTGTGGTGGAACGCCGCACCGGCCAAGATCTTCATGGGCGACACCGGATCGCTGGCACTGGGCGGGATCATCGCCGGACTGTCCATCACCAGCCGCACCGAGGTGCTGGCCGTCGTCCTCGGCGCACTGTTCGTGGCCGAGGTGACGTCGGTGGTCGTGCAGATCATCGCCTTCCGCTCCACCGGGCGGCGGGTGTTCCGGATGGCGCCGTTCCACCACCACTTCGAACTGGTGGGCTGGGCGGAGACGACGGTGATCATCCGGTTCTGGTTGCTGACCGCCATCGCCTGTGGACTCGGCGTCTCGCTCTTCTACAGCGAATGGTTGTCGGCGATCGGTGACTGAGTTCCAGGCACCGGGCTCCCAGACACCGGGCTCTCAGGGACCCCCGTCGCCGGCGCCGCTGGGCCCGGGCGCGCGGGTCCTGATCACCGGCGCCGGAATCACCGGCCGCGCGGTGGTGGCCGCACTGGATCCGCTGGGTGTCCGGGCATGGGTGTGCGACGACAACGGTGCCGCGCTGGCCGCGCTGGACGCCGTAGGCACCGCCACCCTCTCCCCGGCCGAAGCGATCACCCGGATCGGCGACTTCGACCTGCTGGTCACCAGCCCCGGCTTTCCGCCCACCGCTCCGGTGCTGGCCGCCGCCACCGAGGCGGGCGTCCCCATCTGGGGTGATGTGGAACTGGCCTGGCGCCTCGACGCCGCCGGCCTGTTCGGACCGCCGCGGACCTGGCTGGTGGTCACCGGGACCAACGGCAAGACCACCACCACCTCGATGCTGCACGCCATGCTGGTCGCCGCCGGGCGCGCGTCGGTGCTGTGCGGCAATATCGGCGAACCGGTCCTCGACGTGCTGACCCGGCCGGCCGAGGTGCTGGCCGTGGAACTGTCGAGCTTTCAGCTGTTCTGGGCACCGTCACTGCGGCCGCGGGCCGGGGCGGTGCTCAACGTGGCCGAGGACCATCTCGACTGGCACGGCAGCTTCGCGGCCTACGCCGCGGCGAAGGCCCGGGTGCTGGTCGGGGATGTCGCGGTGGCCGGTGTCGACGACCCGCCCGCGGCGGGTCTGCTCGCCGAGGCACCCGCGCCGGTCCGGGTCGGCTTCCGGCTGGGCGAACCCGCCCCCGGCGAACTGGGCGTCCGGTCCGGGATGGTGGTCGACCGGGCGTTCGGCGGCGATGCCGGCGAGGAGCTTGCGTCGGTGGACTCGATCCCGGTGGCCGGCCCGATCGGGGTGCTCGACGCGCTGGGCGCGGCCGCACTGGCCCGCGCCGTGGACGTGCCGGCCGCCGCGATCGGCACCGCCCTCGCCGGGTTCCGGGTAGGTGCGCACCGCGCCGCACCGGTCGGTGAGATCGCGGGAGTGCGCTACGTCGACGACTCCAAGGCCACCAACCCCCATGCGGCCGAGGCGTCGATCCGGGCCTACCCGCGGGTGGTGTGGATCGCCGGTGGTCTGCTCAAGGGCGCGTCGATCGACGACACCGTGGCCCGCGTCGCCGACCGGTTGGCCGGCGTGGTTCTGATCGGCCGGGACCGGGCCGAGGTTGCCGATGCGTTATCGCGACACGCGCCCGATGTGCCCGTCATCAGCGTTGTGACACGCGAGGATGCTGGGGTGCATGAGACAAAAGAGTCACCTGTGACTGGTGGGACTCGATTCGTCGACGCGGCGGGTCCCGGGCTGGGGCAGCGGGTGATGGCTGAGACCGTCGCGGCCGCCGCCAGTCTGGCCCGGCCCGGTGACACCGTTCTCCTCGCACCGGCCGGAGCGTCGTTCGACCAGTTCAGCGGGTATGCCGACCGCGGCGATGCGTTCGCCGCCGCGGTTCGCGCCGCGGTGCGGTAAGGGCGCCCGCGATGGGCTCGCTGCTCGCCCGCTTCCGAGGCAGGGGCGCTTCGGCGGACTCCTCGGCGGACGCCCCGGAGAACATAGCCGCCACCGCGCCCGCGGGACTGACCGCGAGGATCGCCCCGTTACGTGGGGTGGGGGCCTGGCTGTCTCGGCCGATGACGTCGTTCCACCTGATGATCTCGGTCGCGGGGCTGTTGGTCACTCTCGGGCTGATCATGGTGCTCTCGGCGTCCGGCGTGCATTCCTACGACCGGGACGGCTCGCCGTGGTCGATTTTCGGCCGTCAGGTGATGTGGGCAGCGGTGGGATTGTTCGCCTGCTGGTTCGCCCTGCGGTTGCCGGTCAGCTTCCTGCGCCGGGTCGCCTTCGCGGGATTCGCCTCGACCATCGTCCTGCTCGTCCTGGTGCTGATTCCCGGCATCGGCCAGATCGCCAACGGCACCCGTGGCTGGTTCGTCATCGGCGGCCTGTCGATGCAACCCTCCGAACTGACCAAGATCGCCTTTGCGATCTGGGGTGCGCACCTGCTGGCCTCCCGCCGGATGGAGCGGGCCAGTATGCGGGAGATGCTGATACCCCTGTTGCCGGCGGCGGGTATCGCGATCACCCTGATCGTGGCGCAGCCCGACCTCGGTCAGACGGTGTCCCTGGTCATCATCCTGCTCGCCCTGCTGTGGTTCGCCGGTCTGCCCTTGAAGGTGTTCGTCGGCTCACTGGCCCTTGCGGTGTCCGGCGCGGCGATCCTCGCGCTGTCCGCGGGTTACCGCTCAGCCCGGGTGCAGTCCTGGCTCGATCCCAGCGCCGACGCTCAGGGATCGGGTTACCAGGCGCGCCAGGCGAAGTTCGCCCTGGCCAACGGCGGTGTCTTCGGTGACGGGCTCGGCCAGGGCACCGCCAAATGGAACTACCTGCCCAACGCCCACAACGACTTCATCTTCGCCATCGTGGGCGAAGAACTCGGCTTCATCGGTGCGGCGGGCCTGCTGGGGCTGTTCGGGGTCTTCGCGTTCACCGGCATGCGGATCGCCAAGCGGTCCGCCGACCCGTTTCTGCGGCTGTTGACCGCCACCGCCACCACATGGGTGGTCGGCCAGGTGTTCATCAACGTGGGCTATGTCATCGGGTTGCTCCCGGTCACCGGCATCCAGCTCCCGCTGATCTCGGCCGGCGGAACATCGACCGCGACGACACTGTTCATGGTCGGGCTGATGGCCAACGCGGCCCGGCACGAGCCGGATGCGGTGGCCGCCCTGCGGGCCGGACGCGACGACCGGATGAACCGGCTGCTCCGGCTGCCGCTGCCGGAGCCCTACTCGCCGACCCGGGTGGAGGCGCTGCGCGACCGGTTGCGCTCCGATCGGGGGGCCACGTCGGAGAAGCCGGCCAAGCCTGCCAAGCCTGCCAAGCCGGCGAAGGCTGCCAAGGCCGCGAAGCCGGCCAAGGCTGCCAAGGCCGCCAAGCCGGCCCGTCCGCACCGGACCGCACGGCCCGAGCGGACCGCCACGTCCGGCGCGCGGGTTCCGGCCAACCGCGCCGCCCGGGTGGAGCAGCGGTCCTGGCAGCGGGGCGGCGCACCGGCCAAAGCGGGGTCGACGCGGCAGGGCTTCCCGCGGTCAGGGCATCATGGAGGCGCCTCGGCGACGAGGCGTGCCGCCGCGGCGCAGGGCCACGCGCAGCACGGGAGCGGCGAGTTACGGCGGTCCCGAAGACTGGAAGGTCAGCGTCACGGGTGAGTCGGTCTGGTCGGGCGGTGTCGGTCGTACTGGCCGGCGGCGGCACTGCCGGGCATGTCGAGCCCGCGCTCGCCGTCGCTGACGCGCTCACCGCGATCGATCCGGATGTGCGCATCACCGCCCTGGGCACCGAGCGCGGCCTGGAGACCCGGCTGGTGCCCAAGCGCGGCTATCGGCTGGAACTGATCACCCCGGTGCCGTTGCCGCGCAAGCTCAACGCCGATCTGCTGCGGCTTCCGTGGCGGTTGCGCCGGTCGGTCAGCCAGACCCGGGCGGTCTTGAAGGCCGTGCGGGCCGATGTGATCGTCGGCTTCGGCGGTTACGTCGCGGTGCCGGCCTACCTTGCCGCGCGGGGCACACTGCCCGGCAGCGTCGCCCCGATCGTCGTCCACGAGGCCAACGCCCGGGCGGGCCTGGCCAACCGCCTCGGGGCGCGGGTGGCGCAACGGGTGTTGGCCGCGGTCCCGGACTGCGGTCTGCGCGACGCCGAGGTGGTCGGTATGCCGTTGCGCGCCTCGATCACCGCACTGGATCGTGCGGCGCTGCGCGCCGAGGCCAGGAAGTACTTCGGATTCGCTCCCGACGTCCCGGTCCTGCTGGTGTTCGGCGGATCGCAGGGCGCGGCGTCGATCAACCGGGCAGTATCCGGCGCTGCCGGAGCGCTGGCCGCGGCCGGGGTTGCGGTGCTGCACGCCCACGGCCCCAAGAACACCCTGAACCTTCCCGAACCGCGGGCCGGTGACGCTCCCTACCTCGCCGTGCCCTATCTCGACCGGATGGATCTGGCCTACGCCGCTGCCGACCTGGCGATCTGCCGTTCGGGGGCGATGACGGTCGCCGAGGTCTCGGCGGTCGGGTTGCCCGCCGTGTACGTCCCGCTGCCGATCGGCAACGGCGAGCAGCGACTGAACGCCCTGCCGGTGGTCGCCGCCGGCGGTGGGATCCTGGTCGACGATTCCGATCTGACGCCGGAGTTCATCGCCGCCACGGTGGCGCCGCTCATCGTCGACGGCACCCGGTTGCCCGCCATGACGGCCGCCGCCGCCGGGGTCGGCCACCGCGACGCCGCACGCCGGGTGGCCGAGGTCGTTCTCGACGTCGCCCGGGCGGGCGGGGCGCTGACGAAGGAGGACCAGTGAAGACCACGGGTGCGCTGCCGCCGGAACTTGCCCGGGTACACATGGTCGGCATCGGCGGGGCTGGCATGTCGGGTATCGCGCGCATCCTGCTCGATCGCGGCGGTCAGGTGTCCGGCTCGGACGCCAAGGAGTCCCGGGCCGTGGCGGCCCTGCGGGCCCGCGGCGCCCAGATCGCCATCGGCCACGATGCCGCCAACCTCGACCTGCTCGACGGCGGTCCGACCGCGGTCATCACCACCTATGCCGCGATCCCGAAGACCAACCCCGAACTCGTGGAGGCCCGCCGGCGGGCGATTCCGGTCGTGCTGCGCCCGGCTGTGCTGGCCAAGCTGATGGCCGGGCACCGCACCCTGCTGGTGGCCGGGACGCACGGCAAGACCACCACCACCTCGATGCTGATCGTCGCGCTGCAGCACAGCGGTATGGACCCGTCGTTCGCCGTGGGCGGCGAACTCGGCGAGGCCGGCACCAACGCACACCACGGCAGCGGGGCGGTGTTCGTCGCCGAAGCCGACGAAAGCGACGGGTCGCTGCTGGAGTACACCCCGGACGTCGCGGTGGTGACCAATATCGAAGCCGACCACCTGGACTACTTCGGCAGCCGGGAGGCCTACGTCGCGGTCTTCGACGCCTTCGTCGAACGACTGGCCCCCGGCGGTGCGCTGGTGGTGTGCGCAGACGACCCGGGTGCCGCCGCACTGGCCGATCGCAGCGCCGCCCTGGGGGTGCGGGTGCTGCGTTACGGCAGCGCACCGCAGTCCGCCGGTGCCGCGCCGACGAGTGAGCTTGCCGGCGCCCTGCTGAGCTGGGAGCAGCAGGGCACCGGCGCCGTCGCGCACATCCAGCTGGCGGGGGAGGCCCACCCGCGGGCGATGCGGCTGGCGGTTCCGGGTCGGCACATGGCGCTCAACGCCCTGGCGGCATTGCTCGCCGCGGTCGAGGCCGGCGCGCCGGTCGAGGCCGTCCTCGACGGCCTGGCCGGTTTCGAAGGGGTCCGGCGCCGCTTCGAGTTGGTCGGAAACGTCAGTGGGGTAAGGGTTTTCGACGACTACGCCCACCACCCGACCGAGGTCCGGGCCGCCCTCACCGCGCTGCGCACCGTCGCGTCCCAGGATCACACCGGCCACGCCACCGTGACCGGGGCCCGCAGCATCGTTGTGTTCCAGCCGCATCTGTATTCGCGCACCGCGACCTTCGCCCGCGAGTTCGCCGCCGCACTCGACACCGCCGACGAGGTCTTCGTCCTCGATGTGTACGCAGCCCGGGAACAGCCGCTTCCCGGCGTCAGTGGCGCCACGATCGCCGAGCACGTCACCGTTCCGGTGCGCTACGTTCCGGACTTCTCGGCCGTCGCCGAGCAGGTCGCCGCGACGGCCCGGTCCGGGGATGTGGTGGTGACCATGGGTGCCGGTGACGTCACGATGCTCAGCGCCGAGATCGTCGCCGCGCTGCAGACCCGTGCGGAAAACCGGTGGCGGCAGCCATGAGCGCGGAGGTCCCGGAGGCCGGTCCGAAGGACGGTCGGGGACCCGATACCGAACCGGTGCAGCCGACCGAACCCCGGGCGGACCCCGTCGCGGACGAGGACGGTGCGCAGCCGGACGGCGAGCATCCGGACGGTGCGACTGCCGAGGACCTCGAGGGCCCGCGCCGCCGCGCACGCCGGGAACGTGAACAGCGCCGCGCCGCCCAGCAGCGCGCCACCGCGATCGAGCAGGCCCGCCGCGAGGCCAAACGCAAAGCGGCCGATCAGGCCGCCGCCGCGCCGCCGCGGTTGGGGGAGCGCACCGTCAAAGGTCTCAAGCTTTTGGTCTGGCTGATCCTGCTGACCGTGGCCAGTGTGGCGCTCGGGCTGATCCTCTACTTCACGCCGGCGATGTCGGCGCGCTCGGTGGTCGTGGTCGGCACCGGGGCGGTCACCCGCGACGAGGTCGTCGGCGCGGCGCAGGTCCAGCCCGGCACGCCGCTGCTCCAGATCGACACCGACACGGTGGCCGATCGGGTGGCCGGCCTGCGGCGGGTGGCCTCCGCGCGGGTCCAGCGCGAATATCCCTCGACCTTGCGCATCACGATCGTCGAACGGGTTCCGGTGGTGGTCAAGGACTATCCCGACGGCCCGCACCTGTTCGACCGCGACGGGGTGGACTTCGCCACCGCCCCGCCGCCGCCCGGGCTGCCCTATATCGAGGTCGACAACCCCGGCCCGGCCGATCCGCCGACGAAGGCGGCACTGGAGGTGATGACCGCCCTGCGTCCCGAGGTGGTCGCCCAGGTCAGCCGCATTGCGGCGCCATCCGTCGCCTCGATCACGCTGACCCTCAACGATGGCCGGACGGTGGTGTGGGGGACCACCGATCGCACCGAGGAGAAAGCCGAGAAACTGGCCGCCCTGCTGACTCAGCCGGGCCGGGTCTACGACGTCTCCAGTCCGGACCTGCCGACCGTCAAGTAACGACAAATTTCCCGACACGACGGCGCGCCTCCCCAATCCGCGGCGCACCGGCCATACCGTCTCTGGTGCGAGACAACCTGACATAACTCTAAGCCTCTGGTTGAGGTTGAGAGTTTTCCAGGGGAGGCGCGCCGAACCCCGTAGCTAGAGCAGTTCCCACCACCGGAGGAAGACGATTCCGATGACCCCCCCGCATAACTACCTCGCCGTCATCAAGGTCGTTGGCATCGGCGGAGGCGGCGTCAACGCCGTCAACCGGATGATCGAACAGGGCCTCAAAGGTGTGGAGTTCATCGCGATCAACACCGACGCGCAGGCCCTGCTGATGAGCGACGCCGACGTCAAACTCGACGTCGGCCGCGACTCCACCCGCGGGCTCGGTGCCGGCGCCGATCCCGAAGTCGGCCGCAAGGCCGCCGAGGACGCCAAGGACGAGATCGAGGAACTGCTGCGCGGCGCCGACATGGTGTTCGTCACCGCCGGCGAGGGCGGCGGTACCGGCACCGGCGGCGCGCCGGTGGTGGCCACCATCGCCCGCAAGCTGGGCGCCCTGACCGTCGGCGTGGTGACCCGGCCGTTCTCCTTCGAGGGCAAGCGGAGGTCCAATCAGGCCGAGAACGGCATCACCGCGCTGCGGGAGAGCTGCGACACCCTCATCGTCATCCCCAACGACCGGCTGCTGCAGATGGGCGACGCCCAGGTTTCCCTGATGGACGCCTTCCGCAGTGCCGACGAGGTGCTGCTCAACGGTGTTCAGGGCATCACCGATCTGATCACCACCCCCGGTCTGATCAACGTGGACTTCGCCGACGTCAAGGGCATCATGAGCGGCGCCGGCACCGCTCTGATGGGGATCGGCTCGGCCCGCGGTGACGGTCGCGCGCTCAAGGCCGCCGAGATCGCCATCAACTCGCCGTTGCTCGAGGCCTCGATGGAGGGCGCCCAGGGGGTGCTGATGTCCATCGCCGGTGGCAGCGATCTGGGCCTGTTCGAGATCAACGAAGCCGCTTCGCTGGTGCAGGACGCCGCCCACCCCGAGGCCAACATCATCTTCGGCACCGTGATCGACGATTCGCTGGGCGACGAGGTCAGGGTCACCGTGATCGCGGCGGGATTCGATGCCAGCGGCGCCGGCCGCAAGCCTGTCGTCAGCGGCACCGCCGCCTCGGTGCCCGGGGCCGCCACCGCCGCCGGATCGTCGCCGATCGCGCCCGGCGCGGCCGGCAAGCTGAGCTCCTCGCTGTTCGAGCCGATCGAGTCGATGGAACCGGCCAAGGTGCCGGCGCACACCAACGGCTCATCGCGGTTCGGAGATGACGACGACGACGTCGACGTCCCGCCCTTCATGCGGCACTGACCGCACCGTCCCGCTGATCGTGACCGCCCGCGTTCGCTTCGTGACCACCACCCGGGCTGGAGGGGTGTCCGCCCCGCCGTACGACAGCTTCAACCTCGCCTATCACGTCGGTGACGACCCCGCCGCGGTCACGGTCAACCGGGAGCGACTGGCGGCGGGTATCGGACTCCCGACCGCCCACGTGGTCTGGATGAACCAGGTCCACGGCACGCATGTCGAGGTGGTGGGCGCCCCCCGGGATCCCGCGGCCGGGGAATTCGAGGACACCGATGCGCTCGTGACGGCGGTCCCCGGACTGGCGCTGGCCGTGATCAGCGGCGACTGCGTACCCGTACTTCTGGCCGATGCGCGGGCCGGTGTCATCGCGGCCGCACACGCCGGCCGGGTCGGGGCCGCCGCCGGAATAGTGCTGCGAACCCTCGAGGCGATGCTCGGGCTGGGAGCGCGAGCCGAGGACATCTCGGCCGTCCTCGGTCCGGCGGTCAGCGGCCGCAACTACGAGGTGCCCGATCAGATGGCCGCCGAGGTGGAGGTCCGGTTACCGGGCAGCCGAACCACCACCGCCAGTGGTACTCCCGGACTGGACCTGCGCGCCGGCATCGCCCGGCAACTGCTCGCCGCCGGGGTCGGCGCCGTCGAGATCGACCCGCGCTGCACCGTCGAGGACCCGGACCTGTTCAGCCACCGCCGGGACAATCCGACCGGACGGATGGCCTCTCTGGTGTGGATCGAACCGTCGTGATCACCACCGGCGAGCGGATGGCGGAGTTGACCACCCGGCTGGCCTCGCTGCGCGCCCGACTGGCCCGGGCCGCGGAGAGCGCGGGCCGTCCGGTCGCGGACATCACCCTGCTGCCGGTCACCAAGTTCTTCCCGGCGGCCGATGTCACCATCCTGTGGCGGCTCGGATGCCGCGCCTTCGGCGAGTCCCGGGCCCAGGAGGCGGCGGCCAAGATCGCCGCGTTCGAGGCCCTGATCGCGGGGGAGCCGCAGACCGCGCCGGTGCACTGGCACATGGTCGGTCAGGTCCAGCGGAACAAGGCCCGCGCCATCGCGAACTGGGCGGACACCGTGCACTCGGTGAGCTCGGCGAAGGTGGCCGCCGCGCTGGACGGTGCCGCCCGCGAGGCGCTGGACCGGGGTCGCCGCGCCGCGCCGCTGCGGGTGTTCGTGCAGATCAGTCTCGATGGCGATGTCTCCCGCGGTGGGGTTGACATCGCCGACCCGGCCTCCGTGGACCGGCTGTGTGCGGAGATCTCCGCGGCCGACGGACTCGCCCTGGTCGGACTGATGGCCGTCGCACCGCGGGGTGCGGACCCCGACGCGGCCTTCGCCGCGCTGGCGGCCGAGCATCAGCGGGTGTTGCGCAACCATCCGGGGGCCGTCGAATTGTCCGCCGGAATGTCCGGTGACCTGGAAGCGGCGGTGCGACACGGATCAACGTGTGTGCGTGTCGGTACGGCGTTGATGGGACAACGTCCTCTAACGTCTCCCTAAATCACATCAGTCACATGGCTAACAGCCGCCCCGAGAATCACAGCTACCGCCAGAAGGGTCACCCAGGATGAGCACTCTCCACAAGGTCAAGGCTTACTTCGGTATGGCGCCGATGGATGACTACGACGACGAGTACTACGAGGACGACCACGAGGCGGGCCGGGAGCCCGGCCGCGAGTCGGGTCGGGGTCGTGGGTTCCGTGCGGAGCGCTTCGAGGAGGGCTACGACCGTGGCCGCGGGGAGGGCCGGTTCGAGGGCCGCTACGACGACCATGACCCCCGGGCGCCTCGCGACCCGCGGGAGTTCGACGACCGCGAGGCCGACTACGCCCCGACCGGGGGCTTCCGGATGGCCTACGACGAGCCCCGTTTCCGGCCTCGCGAGTTCGACCGGCCGCACGACATGCCTCGCTCCCGCTTCGCGCCGCTGCGCGGATCGACCCGCGGCGCGCTCGCGATGGACCCGCGCCGGATGGCGATGCTGTTCGAGGAGGGAAGTCCGCTGTCGAAGATCACCACCCTGCGTCCCAAGGACTACAGCGAGGCCCGGACCATCGGGGAGCGGTTCCGCGACGGCCAGCCGGTGATCATGGACCTGGTCTCGATGGACAACGCCGACGCCAAGCGGTTGGTGGACTTCGCCGCCGGACTCGCCTTTGCGCTCCGCGGATCCTTCGACAAGGTCGCCACCAAGGTGTTCCTGCTCGCTCCGGCGGATGTCGACGTCAGTGCCGAGGAGCGGCGCCGCATCGCTGAGGCCGGTTTCTACAGCTATCAGTAAGCCGGTATCCCGGCTCACCCCGCCGACCCCGCCGACCCGCTGGCACTCGAGTCGCACTCGGTAGGCTGACGGGACCCTCATCCGCTGCAAGATAAGGACCCGCTTCGTTGGCGCTGTTCTTCCAGATTCTCGGCTTCGTGCTGTTTTTGTTCTGGCTGCTGCTGATCGCCCGGATCGTCGTCGAGTTCATCCGGTCGTTCAGTCGGGATTGGCGTCCGCGCGGCGTGACGGTGGTGATCCTCGAGACCATCATGACGGTCACCGACCCGCCGGTGAAGCTGCTTCGACGGGTGATACCGCAGCTCACGGTCGGTGCCGTGCGGATCGACTTCTCCATCATGATCCTGCTGCTGCTTGTCTACATCGGCTGGACCGCGTCCTGGTCGGCGGCGGCCACCGCCGGCGCCGGCGCGGGGTCGCTAATCTGAAAATCGCCCTTATTCGACGCAGACGGGTACTACTAGCGGGTCTGGTGTGACAGGATGGGCGCCAGTTACAGTGCGGATCGACGTCCGAACGCGCTTTACACTGCTACGCGGATCTTTTCCACGACCTGAAGATCGGAAGGGGCAGACGAATGCCACTCACACCGGCCGACGTGCACAATGTGGCCTTCAGCAAACCGCCCATCGGTAAGCGCGGGTACAACGAAGACGAGGTCGACGCCTTCCTCGACCTGGTGGAGACCGAACTCGCCCGGCTCATCGAAGAGAACGCCGATCTGCGTCAGCGGGTGAGTGAACTCGACTCCGAACTGGCCGCCGCGCGTGCCGGCGGGGGTGGCTCGACCCAGTCGATCCCGCTCTACCAGCCCGAACCCACCCCGGCGCCGCCCCCGGCTCCGGTGGTCGAGGAACCCCGGCAGTCGCTGTCCGAGGAGCAGGCGATGAAGGCCGCCAAGGTGCTCAGCCTGGCCCAGGACACCGCCGACCGCCTGACCGGCAGTGCGCGCGCCGAGGCCGACAAGTTGCTGGCCGACGCGCACGCAAACGCCGATCAGATCGTGTCCGAGGCCCGCTACATCGCGGAGACGACCGTCAACGAGGCACGTCAGCGCGCCGATGCGATGCTCGCCGACGCTCAGACCCGTTCCGAGACCCAGCTGCGCCAGGCCCAGGAGAAGGCCGACGTCCTGCAGGCCGACGCCGAGCGCAAGCATGCCGAGGTGATGGGCACCATCAACCAGCAGCGCACGGTCCTCGAAGGCCGGCTCGAGCAGCTGCGCACCTTCGAGCGCGAGTACCGCACCCGGCTCAAGACCTACCTGGAATCGCAGCTCGAGGAACTCGGGCAGCGCGGCTCGGCGGCACCGGTGGATGCCGGCGATGCCGGTTACAACCAGTACCAGTAGTCGTCGCTTCGGGCCCTCAGGGCGCCGTTCACAACCGCAGGAGGCCGGCCGATGCTGATCGTGGCGTTGGTGCTGGCCGTGATCGGACTTGCCGCACTGGTGACCGCGGTGGTCAGCAGCAACGAGATCGTCGCCTGGGTGTGCATCGGTGCCAGCGCCCTGGGGGTGATCCTGCTGGTGGTCGACGCCATTCGGGAGCGGCAGCGCCGCGCCGCGGCCACCGCTGCCGTCCTGACCGGAACCGCAACGGCGACAACCGAATTCGAAGAATCGGGGCAGGAGGTCGAGACGGTGGGCGCTGAGACGGTGGGTGACGTGACGCCGCAGGGCGAGACGGACGACGACGGCCCGGTCTCCGAGCAGCAGGCGGAGATCGACAGCGAGATCGGGACCGAGGAGTTCGGCGACGCCGGGAGTGCGGACGAGACCCCGGAGGTCGCGGCCGAGGAGCATCCCGACGAGGTCGTGCATGACGAACCCGAGTTCGACACCTACAGCGACGACGAACCGGAGTACCCGCCGTCCGCCGAGGAGTCGGCCGTGCACACCGTCGACGAGTCCGAACTGAACCGCGCCGAGTCCGAGGAGCGCTGACACCCGGTTAGCCTCGGGGCATGGGAATCGAATACGCGAGCATCGTCGGCCATCCCCTCGACCGGGTTTGGGACTGGCATACCCGCCCGGGCGCGATGCGTCGGCTCGTTCCGCCGTGGCAGCCGATGCGCGTGGTCAAGGAGACCGAGTCCCTCGCCGACGGCGAGGCGATCCTGGGGCTTCCCGCCGGCCTGCGCTGGATCGCCCGGCACGATCCGGCGGGTTACGACCCGCCGTATCAGTTCGTCGATGTGCTCTCCAGCGACCTCGGTCTGGACGGACTGATGACGCTGCCGCCCCGGATCATCGGCTGGTGGCGGCACACCCACCGGTATTACGACGCCGGCAACGACACCACCCGGGTCCACGACATCGTCGAGACCACGGTGCCCGGTGCGGCGCTGCGGTCCACGTTCGCCTACCGGCACCGGCAACTCGCCGAGGATCTGGACGCCCACGCCGAGGCCGCGGCGGCACTGGGGGAGACCGGGCCGCTCACCGTCGCGGTCACCGGTTCCTCGGGACTGGTCGGCACCGCGCTGTGCGCGTTCCTGAGTACCGGCGGCCACCGGGTCATCCGCCTGGTCCGCGGTACCCCCGGCAACGATGGCGAACGGCAGTGGAATCCTCAGCAACCGGCCTCGGATCTGCTGGACGGCGTGGACGCGGTGGTTCACCTCGCCGGGGAATCCATCGCCGGCCGGTTCACCGACGCCCACCGCCGCGCGATCCGCGACTCCCGCATCGAGCCGACCCGACGGCTGGCCGCCGTCGCCGGCGCCACCGCCGGCGTGCGGACCTTCGTCAGCGCCTCGGCGATCGGCTACTACGGCTACGACTGCGGCGACACCGTCCTCGATGAGAACAGCCCGCGCGGTGAGGGGTTCCTCGCCGACGTGGTCGCCGATTGGGAAGCCGCCACCGCCCCCGCCGCCGATGCCGGGCTGCGGGTGGTCACCATGCGCACGGGCATCGTCCAGGCCGCCGCCGGGGGGACCCTGCGGCTGCTGCGCCCGCTGTTCGCCGCCGGTCTCGGCGGCCGGTTGGGCAGCGGCCGGCAGTGGCTGTCCTGGGTCGGGATCGACGATCTGCTGGATATGTACTACCGCGCCCTCTACGACACCGGGTTGGCCGGACCGGTCAACGCGGTGGGTCCCGCCCCGGTTCGCAACAGCGAGTACACCGCGGCACTGGCCGCGACGCTGCACCGCCCGGCGCTGCTGCCGGTGCCCTCGTTCGGCCCGCGTCTGCTGCTGGGCGCGCAGGGCGCCACCGAACTGGCCGAGGCCAACCAGCGGGTGGTGCCGGCGGCACTGCGGCAGCGCGGACATCGGTTCCGGCACACCACCGTCGAGGACGCCCTGGCGCACCAACTCGGTCACGACCCGGCGCCCGGCGTTCTCTGAACCGGTCCGATCCCCGCGCGCCGTGCCTCCTGGTGGGGCACCATGGAACCATGGGGACGGTCGATGCGTCGGTGATCGACAGCACGGGACTGCATCACCTGGTCGACGAATTGCGTCGCCGCGGCTTCACGGTGGTGGGTCCGACGCTGCGGGACAGCGCCATCGTGCTGGCCGAGTTGGCGAGCGCCGGTGAGCTGCCCTACGGCTGGGGAGTCGACGTCGCCCCGGGGACCTACCGGCTGCGCCGGCGCACCGACTCGGCCGCCTTCGGGCACTCCGCCGGTCCGCAGTCCTGGAAGCAGTTCCTGCATCCCCAGCGCCAGCGGGTGTGGTCATCGGACGGGGCGGAACCCGAACCCGCGCCGCGCTACGCCTTTCTCGGGGTGCGGGGCTGCGACCTGGCCGCCATCGGTGTGCTGGACGGGGTGCTGGCCGGCGCCGCCCACCCGGACGGGTCCTACACCGGGCGGCGCTCCGGCGCCTTCATCGTCGGGGTGAACTGCACCGAGCCGGGCGGGTTGTGTTTCTGCGCCTCGATGGGCACCGGCCCGGGCTGCGGACCCCGCTCCGGATATGACCTCGCGCTCACCGAACGGGTCGACGGCGAGTCGGTGAGTTACCTGGTCGACGTCGGCAGCGAGGCCGGAGCCGAAGTGCTGGCCGCCGTCCCGCACCGCCCGGCGAGCGCGGCGGATCGTTCCGGTGCCGAGGACGCGGTGGCGGCCGCCGCCACGGCGATGGGCCGCCGGATGCCCGAGACCGATCTGCGTCAGTTGCTGATCGACTCCCGGGACTCCCCGCACTGGACGTCGGTTGCCGCCCGCTGTCTGACCTGCGGTAACTGCACGATGGTGTGTCCTACCTGCTTCTGCACCAGTTCCTCGGAGGTCACCGACCTGACCGGCGAGCACGCCGAGCGGTGGACCGAATGGGCGTCCTGTTTCGAACTGGGCTTCACCTTCATTCACGAAGGCCCGGTGCGCCGATCAGGCGCGTCGCGCTACCGGCACTGGCTCACCCACAAACTCAGCAGCTGGCACGACCAGTTCGGCAGTTCCGGTTGCGTCGGGTGCGGTCGCTGTATCGCCTGGTGCCCCACCGGGATCGACATCACCGAGGAGATGGCCGTTCTGGACGCCGAACGCGCTGGAGAGGCCGCAGAGGCAGGGGAGGGCGCAGATGACTGACATGGCGGTGCGGTCGGCGCCGCAGCAGGCCTCCGCGATGGCGCCGGTGCCCTACCGGGTCCGCTCCCGGGCGGTGGAGAACCACGACTCGGTGACGCTGCACCTCGAACCGACGGAAATCGTCCTGGCCTCGCCCGCGCCGGGCCAGTTCATGATGCTGCACGCCTTCGGGGTGGGGGAGATCGCGATCTCGGTGTGCGGGCTGGGCCCGGCCGGTGAGCTCATCCACACCATCCGGTCGGTCGGTGCGGTGAGCGCGGCGCTGTGTGCCGCCGAACCCGGGTCGGTCGTCGGGGTGCGCGGCCCGTACGGCACCACCTGGGGCCTTGAGTCCGCCGCCGGCCGGGATCTGGTCATCGTGGCCGGCGGGGTCGGCCTCGCGCCGTTGCGGCCGGTGGTGACCGGTGCGCTGGAACATCGGGACGGCTACGGGCGGGTGATCCTCATCGCCGGCGCCCGCAGCGAGAGCGAGTTTCTGTATTCAGCGGAACTGGCCGCCTGGCAACAGGATCCGCGTCTGGAGGTGCACCAGACCGTCGACGTGCCGATCCACGGCTGGGTGGGGGAGACCGGCTTCGTCACCGAGCCGCTGCGCCGTCTCAGTCTGGAACCGGATCGGACCACGGCATTCCTGTGCGGTCCCGAACCCATGATGCGTCACGGCGCTGCCGCCCTCCTGAAGAAAGGCGTTGCGGCCCAAGACATCCGGGTGTCGCTGGAGCGCAATATGCAGTGTGGCCTGGCCTGGTGCGGGCACTGCCAGCTGGGGCCGCTGCTGCTGTGCCGCGACGGGCCGGTGGTCGGTTACGACGTCGCGGCCCCACTGCTCGAATCGGAGGAGTTGTAAGGATGCCCACCCTTGCGGTGTGGAAGTTCGCATCGTGCGACGGTTGCCAACTCACGCTGCTCGACTGTGAGGACGAACTGCTGACGCTGGCCGAGCAGGTGCAGATCGCCGCGTTCGCGGAGGCATCCAGCACCATCGTCGCCGGGCCGTACGACGTGTCACTGGTGGAGGGGTCGATCACCACCCCGTCCGACGCCCACCGGATACGGGAGATCCGTTCGCAGTCCACGGTTCTGGTGGCGATCGGCGCGTGCGCCACCGCCGGCGGAATCCAGGCGCTGCGTAATTTCGCCGACGTCGACGAGTTCGCCTCGGTGGTCTATGCCCGCCCCGACTACATCCAGACGCTGGCCACCTCCACCCCGGCCTCCGAACACGTCACCGTGGACTACGAACTGCGGGGCTGCCCGATCGACCGCGGCCAGCTGCTGGAGACCCTGGCCGCCCTGCTGGTCGGCCGCAAACCCCGACTGCCCGCCGCGACGGTGTGCACCGAGTGCAAACGCTCCGGGGTCACCTGCGTGACGGTCGCCGAGGGCATTCCCTGCCTGGGCCCGGTCACCCACGCCGGTTGCGGGGCGCTGTGCCCGCGCCACCACCGGGGCTGCTACGGCTGTTTCGGGCCGATGGCCACCCCCAACATGGGGGCGATGATCCCGCTGCTGCACCGCGACGGAATGTCCGGCGGGGACGTCGACCGGGTGTTCGGCACCTTCAACGTCACCCAGTTCCGGTCGGAAGGGGACCATGACTGATTCGGCGACTGATTCGGCTCGGGGTGCAGAGCCCGGTACGGCCCGCACGCTGCGGGTCGGTGCACTGACCCGCGTCGAGGGCGAAGGTGCGCTGCACGTCGAGGTGCGCGGCGGTGTCCCGGAGATCATCGAGTTCAACATCTACGAGCCGCCCCGCTTCTTCGAGGCCTTCCTGCGCGGCCGGATGTACACCGAACCGCCCGATCTCACCGCCAGGATCTGCGGCATCTGCCCGGTGGCCTACCAGACCAGCGCGTGCAACGCCATCGAGGACGCCTGCGGGGTCACCCTGGATCCCGAACTGGTGGCCCTGCGGCGGCTGCTGTACTGCGGGGAGTGGATCCACAGCCACGCCCTGCACATCTACCTGCTACACGCGCCGGACTTCCTTGGCGCGCCCGACGTCATCACCGTCGCCCGCGATCACCGGGCGGCCGTCGAGCGTGGGCTCGCACTGAAGAAGGCGGGCAACAAGCTGCAGGAACTCGTCGGCGGCCGGTCGATCCACCCGGTCAACGTCCGGGTCGGCGGCTTCTACTCGGTGCCCACCCGGGCGGACCTCACGCCGATGGCCGAACAACTGCGCCGCGCGCTCGACGACGCACTGGCGACGGTCGAGTGGGTGGCCGGTTTCGAGTTCCCCGATCTGACCATCGACGCCGAACTGCTGGCGCTGACCGGGGACCGCTACCCGATGGAGGGCGGCGCCATCGCGCGCAGCGACGGCCCGGCCTTCGGCGTCGCGGAGTTCAGCGACCACGTCCGCGAAACCCACGTGCCGCACTCCACGGCTCTGCACGCCACCCTCGACGGTCGTCGGCACCTCACCGGTCCGCTGGCGCGCTACGCACTCAACCATGCACTGCTCCCCCCGCTGGCGCGGGAGGCCGCGGCCGCCGCCGGACTCGGCGCCGAATGCCGAAACCCGTTCCGCAGCATCATCGTCCGGGCCGTCGAGGTGGTGTACGCGGTCGAGGAGGCGCTGCGGATCATCGAGAACTACGAGCGGCCGGCCCGGCCGTACCTCGAGGTCGAACCGCGCGCCGGGGTGGGCCACGGTGTCAGCGAGGCGCCGCGGGGACTGCTCTATCACCGTTACGAGATCGACGAGGCCGGGCGGATCGGGTCGGCGTTGATCGTCCCGCCGACGTCCCAGAACCAGGCCGCCATCGAGGCCGACCTGGCCACGGTGGTGCTGGCGGGGGAGTCGCTCGACGATGCCGCGCTGACGACGCTGTGCGAGCGCGCCATCCGCAATTATGACCCGTGCATCTCCTGCGCCACCCACTTCCTGACCCTCAGGGTGGACCGCTATTGAGTGCCGTCGTCATCGGTATCGGCAACGAACACCGGCGCGACGACGGCGTCGGTCCCGCGGTGGCCGACCGGGTGGGCGCACGGGGGCCGGCCGGGGTCCGTGTGGTCAGTTGTCCCGCCGAACCGACCGCGATTCTGGACGCGTGGGCGGGGGCCGAACTGGCGGTGGTGATCGACGCGGTGGTCGGCGGGTCGCCCGGCAGGGTGCACCGCCGGACGTTGGCGGATCTGGCCGAGCCCCGGTCGGTCAGCTCCCACGATCTGAACCTGGCGCAGACCTATCGCCTCGGACTGGCCCTCGGCCGCGCCCCGGCATCGGTTGTGGTGGTCGGTATCGGCGTCGCCGACACCGGCCACGGGGTCGGGCTGAGCCCCGCCGTGGCCGCCGTACTACCCGAGGCGGTGCAGACCGTTCTGGACATCCTCGCGCAGCAGACCGAGGAATCCCCGCACCAACAGCCGTAACCGGCGGGCGGCGTCGTCCAGACGGGCGGCGGTCTGAGAGCGCAGCTCGTCGGCACCGATCCCGAGCCTGGCCATATCGCCGTCACGATCCTCGGCGATCCAGAGTTCCAGCAGGGCGGCATCCAACTCGGGATGGAACTGCAGACCCAGTGCCCGGCCCATTCGGAAGGCCTGCACGGCGCGGTCGTTGCGGGCCACCTCCCGGGCTCCCGGCGGGACGGTGATGCGGTCGAAGTGCCACTGGAACCACGGCCCCTGCGGCACCAGATCCGGTTCGGCGCTGGTGATGTCGTGCCACCCCAGTTCCGGCTCCGGCGACCTGGCCACCGTGCCGCCCAACGCGCGCGCCAGTATCTGCGCGCCGAAGCACACGCCCAGCACGCCGCAGCCGGCCGCCAGGGCGCGGCGCAGCAGATCCATCTCGGGCTCGAGCCACGGCAACCGGTCGTCGTAGGCCGACCAGCGCGCGCCGAGGGGCACGATCACGTCGTAGTCCGCAGGCTCGGGAAAGCTCACCGTGACCACCGGGTCGACGGCGACATCACCGGGCCGCTGAACCGGCATCACATCGAAAGTGTCGCCGGCGAAACCGAATTCGGCGAACACCTCGCCCAGCAGCGCCTCGGGCGCGGTGGGATCGTTGCGGATGAACAGGACTCGTGCAGCCACCCGCTCACGTTACGGCAGCGGCGGTACCGTGAGATATGCGGCTGATCTTCGCCCTCGCGGTGTTTGTGGTCGCCGCCGCACATTTCGCGTTCCTGATCTATCTGCCCAGCGGAGGCTTCCTGGCGCTGGCCCTGCGCTCGGCCGGCCGCCGGTCCTGGCGGCGGGCCCTTGCTCTGCACGTGGCCGTGGCGGCATGGGCGTTCGGCAGTGTGACCCTGCACCTGGGGTGCCCGCTCACCGACTGGGAACGATGGGCGCGCCGGCACGCCGGGATGGCACCGCTGGATTCGGCGGGTTTCATCGAGCACTACATCATCGGTGTGCTGTATCCCGCGGAGGCGGCCGGCGTTGCGCAGTTCTGCGCCCTGACCGCGGTGGCGGTGTCGTGGGTGCTCCTTGCCGTCACGCGGGGTCGACCACGGCCGCCGTCCTTGGCGCCGCGGACTCGCGATCGGCGGCCCCCATCGGGGTCAGACATAATGCCGGAATGGGCGTCACGTCACAGGTCTGGTTGATCACCTGCCTGGCAATCCTCGGGCTGTTCGTCTTCGACTTCTTCGCGCATGTGCGGGTGGCCCACGAGCCCACGTTCCGCGAGTCGGCCCTCTGGTCATCCATCTACATCGGGCTGGCGATCGCGTTCGGGTTCTTCATCTGGTGGCAGTGGGGCGGGCAGTACGGCGGCGAGTACTTCGCCGGCTACGTCACCGAGAAGGCGCTGTCGGTGGACAACCTGTTCGTGTTCACCGTGATCATGGCGACGTTCGCGGTACCGCGGATCTACCAGCAGAAGCTGCTGCTGATCGGCATCGTCATGGCCCTGGTGATGCGGGCCGCCTTCATCGCCATCGGCGCGGCCGCCATCGCCCGCTTCAGCTGGGTGTTCTACATCTTCGGCCTGTTCCTCATCCTCACGGCGGTGAAACTCGCGCGCGAGGCCACCCACGAGAAGGAAGTGGAGAAGGAGCGGGACAGCCGCATCGTCAAGCTCGTCCGGCGAGTCATCCCGGTCACCGACGACTACCACGGCGACAAGTTCCTCACCCGTTTCGAGGGCAGGCGGGCGGCGACGCCGATGCTGCTCGCGCTGGTCGCGATCGGCTTCACCGACCTGTTGTTCGCGCTCGACTCCATTCCGGCGATCTACGGCCTGACCAAAGAGCCCTACATCGTCTTCACCGCCAACGCCTTCGCGCTGATGGGTCTGCGGCAGCTGTACTTCCTGATCGGCGGGCTGCTCGACCGGCTCATCTACCTGTCGGCCGGCCTCTCGCTGATCCTCGGATTCATCGGGATCAAACTGGTGCTGCACGCGCTGCACAAGAACTCGCTGCCCTTCATCAACGGCGGCGAGTACGTCGACGTGCCGGAAATCTCCACCCAGATGTCGATCAGCGTGATCACGGGGATTCTGGTGGTGACCACCGTGGCCAGCCTGGTGGTGACCAGCCGGCGTAAGGCCAAGTGAGTGTCCGAGGGGGGACTTGGCCATCTGCGACACGGGTTTCCGTCTGGCGAATCGGTACTTGATCGTCGTCAGTGCTGGGGTGATTCACTCCAATCTCGGGCGGTGGGCTAGGTGTCGAGTTGGGCGGGGGCAACTCGGCACCCGGCGGCTTGGGCTCCGCTGTGCAGGCGTCGGTCCCAAACGGCGACGATCAGGCCGGTATCGCCGACAGCCAACGCGCTGGCCAGATGGACAGCGTCGGCTCCGCCCAAGGCATGGGCTCGGGCGAGGCGCCCGGCGTGCTGTTCAACCCTCGCGGTGAGTTCGACTGGGCGGGTGGCGGCCCAGAAATCCTCCCAGTCGCGCTCGGCTTCGGCGAGCTCGGATTCGGTTAGATCGTGATTGCGGGCTGCTGCAGCGAGTGCGGCGCGGACTTCGGGGTAGGCCAGGCGGCTGGACAATGCGGCGTCGCAGCCGTCCCACAGCGCGGACGCCAGCGAACTCCCTGTCTCGGTGGTGAGAAGTTTGACGAAGGCGCTGGCGTCGAAATAGACGAGCGGCACCGGTCAACGCCGCTGGTCGCTGACCCAGTCAGACACCGGCCGCCGCGGTCGGGGCCCGGACCGGCCCGCAGCGACGGGCCGCTGCGCGGTGGCCCTCCCAATCACGCCTTCGGCAGTGAGACGCTCCAAGGTGCCTGTGCTGTCCAGCGCAGCGAGTCGCGCGACCGGGATCCCACGGTCGGTGATGACGACCTCACCACCAGCCCGAGCTCGATCGAGCCAATCGCTGAGGTGCGCGCGCAATTCGGTCACGGATACATCCACATCGTGAACTGTACACTCACTGAGCCGTGATTTGTACATGACAATACTCAGCGCGGCAACGACGACTTGAGACATTGACCTGTGCAAGCCGTACGCGAGGTGGCAACGGGCCGATACACCGATTCGTCCCCGGTGCCGGCGACGCCGAGACGGTTGATGTCATGGCGGCTGGTCGCCTTTCCTCCAAGCGGCATCCGGAGGTGTTGCGGGGGAAGGTGTTTGCCGTCCCCGGTGGGACTTCGGCGCAGCTTGCGTTCGTGGTCAGCTGTTCCCGTCGTAGGACAGTTTAGGACATCAACGCGATGCCCACTCGCTCTCCGCAAATCCAAAAAACCCGCTCTGATCAAGTTCATAATGGGTTTTCCACATTTTCAGCTACGAAATTGTGTCCGAGGGGGACTTGTCCGTCTAGGACACGGGTCGTGGTCTTTGAGTTGAGTCGATGATCAGCAGCTCTCTGGCGGGTGAATCATGGGTCGCCATAACGGAATTCAAGAGAACTTCCTGGAGCCGGTGTCACTGGAGTGGGCGTTGCGGTCACCGAGATCGTTACGCTGGGTAAGCGCAGCGGTGTCGCCAGGATCGGCATCACCGACGCCGGGCGAGCCGGTATGTGCCGCGCAAGGAACAGTGACCGTCGTCAGCCAGCGGGCAGGCGCTTCGTGATCAGGGCGGGGAGCAAGGGTGACGTCCCACGTGACCGTAGAGGCCACACCAAATGACCTCTACCTTCGAGCGCGTTCGTACCGAAGACGGAACCGCCATAGCCGTCGATATCTACCGACGAAAGCCGTACGCGCGGTTGTCATACTTACTGCACGGTGGTGGGCAAAACCGCCACGCCTGGGCGACCACGGCGCGCCGCTTACACGCGCGTGGGTATATGTCATCGCGTATGACGCCCGCGGCCACTGCGACTTTTTTCGGGCCGGCGACTTCCTAGACAGGACGACCAAATCCTCGCATCGGCGAGGGAATCGATTGACCTGACTGTGAGTAAGCCCGCGCGGCATCGGGAACGCGTTGATGCTGCGCTTCGCGTCCAGTGTGGCACCTGGAGGGTCGTTGTCAGACTGGAACGGGTTGTGGGGAGTGTTTTGTCATGGCGGATTGACCGCTGCCACCTCATTCGTTTAGGTTGACTATCTAGTTGGCGCAGTACTCCTCTTTGGTCCGACTCGTCAGAAAGTAGGTGTTGGGGTGATCACCGTGGTCAAGCGCGTGTGGCTACCCGTGCTGATCGTGGCGGCGTTGGCGATCGGGTTCGTCAGTATTTCCTACTTGCGGTCGGTCTTCGGATCGGATGGGGCCGTGGTGACGCCGGTGGGATCGGACACCGCGGAGGATTTCAATCCCACGGTCGTCACCTATGAGGTGTTCGGCACCGGCGGTTACGCGCTCATCAACTACACCGACCTCGAGGGGTTGCCGCAACGGACGGGGCGAGTGAGTTTGCCGTGGACTTTGACCCTTGAGACGACCATTCCTTCGGTCAGGCCGGATCTTCTTGCACAGGG
>Ga0116180_1000422_pt1 | contig 39955 bp, 34 predicted proteins | sample AD_UKC073_MetaG_FD_89804 | JGI IMG/M metagenome (GOLD analysis project Ga0116180, IMG submission 89804) | Active sludge microbial communities of municipal wastewater-treating anaerobic digesters from USA - AD_UKC073_MetaG | ecosystem: Engineered > Bioreactor > Anaerobic > Digestate | place: USA... | reverse complement strand
CGCCGTTCGGGGCAAGGGCATCGTCATCAATGAGCCTTCCTGGGTAGCGATTGAGAAGAAGAGTCGTCGGGCGCTCGCCATCGGTGCGGAAGCACGCGAGATGGTCGGGCGTACCCCGTCGAACATCATCGCTATCCGCCCGCTGCGGGATGGCGTGATCTCCGAGTTCGAGATCACGCAGGCGATGCTTGAGTACTTTATTGGTAAGGCGCATGAGCATACGCTCGTGCCGCTCCCCCGCCCGCGCGTCGTGGTCGGTATTCCGAGCGGCGTGACAGAGGTGGAGAAGCGCGCGGTGTACGACGCAACGATGTCGGCAGGCGCGCGCGAGGCCTTCCTCATCGAGGAGCCGATGGCATCCGCGATTGGCGCCGGGCTTCCCATCACTGAGAGCCGCGGCAGCATGATCGTGGACATCGGCGGCGGCACGACCGAGGTCGCTATCTTCTCAATGGGTGGCATTGCCGTCAGCCGGTCCATCCGCGTCGCAGGCGATGAGATGGACGAGGACATCATCCAGTACATGCGGACGAAGTACAACCTGCTCATCGGCGAACGCATGGCCGAGCGCGCCAAGATCGAGATCGGCTCGGCTTACCCGCTCCCCGAGGAGCGCACGATGACGGTGCGCGGGCGCAACCTGATCACCGGCCTGCCCGACGCCGTGGACGTGTCGTCCATCGAACTGCGTGAGGCGCTCTCGTCCTCGGTACAGGTTGTGATCGACACGGTCAAGGACGCCCTGCAGGAGACACCCCCGGAGCTGGTCGCCGACCTCATGGAGACCGGTATCTGCATGGCAGGTGGCGGCTCGCAGCTTGCGGGCCTAACCGAGCGCCTCGCTGGGGAAGTCAACATGCGCGTCTGGCTGGCCGAGGATCCGATCACCTGTGTCGCACGCGGCGCGGGGCGCGTCCTTGAGGACTACGACAATCTGCGCCTCACCCTGGTCGGCCTTGAGCGCGGCAGCACGCATCACTAGCCTGAAGCCGGCGGTCGGCACGCAGCCAGCCGCCGTGTTAAAATTGGGTGTGATCTCCACAGATGGGGGTCACGCCCCGCTTTTTGAGTGGGAAGTACGCGACAGACGAACAGCTTTACCGGTACGCCAAGTTGAGCCTGTGAGACTCTCATGTTAAATACACGACGCGACAACAGGCGGGTGCTGGTTTTCAGCGCCCTGATCATCGCCACCATCCTCGTGATCACCCTCGGCAGGTCGGGGGTGACAGGTCCCGTCGTGACCCTGCTCACGACGCCGCTTAAGCCCGTCTCACGCCTGCTAACCACCACCACGCAATCCATACGGGACATGACCGCCGAGCGCCAGGAATACGAGGAGCTCGAAGCGAAGATCGAGGAGTACGAGCGCATCATCGCCAGCCTGCAGGAAGAAGTCGTTTACCTGCGCGAGATCCGGCGCGACTACGACCGCCTCAGCGGGCTGGTGGACTACCGGGCGCAGCACCCCGACCAGAACCTTGTGACGGCGGACGTCATCGGGCGCGATACCAGCAGCTACCTGCGCTGGATTATCATCAACCGGGGCACGCGTGACGGCATCCGCGTGGGCCACCCGGTGATCAGCAACCTGGGGCTCGTCGGGCGGGTGGAACGCGCGACCGCGTACGCCTCCTGGGTGCGACTGGCGAACGACCCCGGCAGCGCGGTCAACGCGCGTCTCCAGCGCTCCGGCGCTGAGGGCACGGTGATCGGCCAGCTTCAGGGCGGCATGCGCATGGAGTACATCCCCCAGTCCGAGCTTGTCGAGCCGGGCGATGTCGTGCTGACATCGGGGCTGGGCGGGACGTTCCCGCCGGGCATCGTCATCGGGCGGGTGACGAGCGTGCGCCGTCAGCAGGCGACCTTTTTCCAGGCTGCCGAGGTGCAGTCCACTGTCGATTTTGACTCGCTGGATATCGTGTCCGTCGTGACGAGCTTCAACCCCGTCGACCCGCGGGTATTCTCCGACGTGCTCGAAGCGGAGGAACCGTAGTGAGCCTCCAACTTGGCCTTCCGCTGTTTCTCGTCAGCGCCGTCCTGCAGAGCACGGTGCTCTCACAGCTTCGCGTGTTCGGCGGGCAACCGGACCTGATCCCCGTGTTTGTGATCGTCTGGGCGATCTTCGACCAGGGCAGTGAGGGGGTTGTATGGGCCTTCTTCGGCGGCCTGTTCGCGGACCTGCTCTCCGGCGCGCCGCTCGGCATCTCGTCGCTGGCGCTGATGCCGGTCGCCTTTGTGATCAGCCTGACGGATGCGCAGCTTTACCGCCACAACCTGCTGCTGATGCTGCTGTTTGCTGCGGGCGGCGCGCTCGCCTACCACATACTCTATCTGCTCGCGCTGCGCTTCATCGCCGGGCAGCCGGTGGTGTGGTCGGAAGCGATCTGGTATGTTACACTGCCGTCCGTTCTGTTCGATATCGTGCTCACTGCCCCGGCGTTGAGCATTCTTTCTCGCCTGCACGACCGGCTGCATCCGCGCCAGGTGAGACTTTAGTATGTAAGCAGGGATAGTATTGGTATTGAGCCGGTAGTTATGAAGATCTTCCAGCAAGACAAAATGACCGTGAAGCCGCTTCGCCTCCTGATCTTTCAGGTGGTGATTGTGCTCTCATTTGTCGGGCTGGCGGCTCGCATTTACTACATCCAGTTCATTGAAAGAGATAACTACGTCGCCCAGGCGGAGGACAACCGGCTGGACGAGGTAAGCATCCCCGCGACGCGCGGCATTATTCTGGACCGCAACGGAGTGCCGCTCGCCACGAACGTCGCCAGCGCCAACGTGACCGTGACCCCGGCGCTACTGCCCTCCGACGCCAACGAGGAGCGCGCCGTGCTTGAGGAGCTTGCCGGGCTGCTCGGCATCGCCTTCACCGGCGAGTTGAACACCGTGGACGAGCGCGGCATCCCCATGAAGAGCCTCACTCAGATGGTCGCTGAGGGCGAGGGTATCGCGCCGTACCGCCCGGTGACCGTCGCGACCGACATCGACCACGACATCGCCCGCCTGCTGATCTCCGAGAAGCAGCGGTTCCCCGGTGTGGAAGTCGAGTGGGTGTCCGTGCGTGAGTACCCGACCGGGGCGCTCACCGCGCACATCATCGGCTACATGGGGCCGATCCCCAGCGAGCGCGCGGAGGAGTTCGAGGCGCAGGGCTATGTGCTGAACCGCGACCGCATCGGCTACGACGGCATCGAGTACTCGATGAACGACTGGCTCGCCGGGCAGCCGGGCCTGGAGATCGTCGAGCGCGACGTAGCGGGTGAGATCGTGCGCACGCTCGGTCTGGCCCGCCCCGCGCAGGACGGCTACAGCCTGCGCCTGACGATCGACGTGGAGCTGCAGCGCGCCGCGCAGGAAGCGCTCGTCGATATGATCAACCAGCTCAAAGAGGAGCGGGGCGATAACCCCATCGGCTACGACCGCGGCGTTGTGATCGCCTCCAACCCGCGCACCGGCGAGATCCTTGCGATGGTAAGCTGGCCGACCTACGACAACAGCCGCTTCGCCCGCGCCATCGACTACCCGTATTACGCGCAGGTCTCACAGGACCCGCTGCGCCCGCTCTTTAACCAGGCGGTGAACTCGCTCTACCCGCCCGGCTCGATCTTCAAGGTCATCACCGCGACCGGCGTGCTCGAAGAAAACGTGATGGACCCGTTCGACACGGTCTTCGACCCCGGCGAGATCCAGCTTGAGAACCGCTACTACCCGAACGACCCCGGCCAGGCGCAGACGTTTGTGTGCTGGCTGCCGGAAGGGCACGAGTATGTCAACGTGATCCAGGCGTTGGCGTGGTCCTGCGACGTGTACTTCTACAAGGTCGGCGGCGGCTACAAGGAGGAAGTGCCGGGAACGGGGCTGGGCATCAACGCGCTCGGCGAGTGGATGCGCATCTTCGGGCTGGGCAGGCCGACCGGCATCGAGCTAGCCGGGGAGAACGAGGGCTTCATCCCCGACCCGAACTGGAAGCGCCGGACCTGGGGCGAGAACTGGTCCACCGGCGACACGTACAACTCGGCCTTCGGCCAGGGCTACATCCTGACCACGCCGCTCCAGATGCTGAACGTCGTCAACATCGTCGCGAACAACGGTATTGAGGCCAAGCCGACGCTCATCCGCGAGATCATCGACGCCAACGGCAACGTCGTGCGCGGCTTTGAACCAGAGTACCGCGATATCCGAGAGGACATCCGCCAGTACTGGGAGCGAAAGTACGGCGAGCCTTACCCTGAGACGCTCGATACCACGCTGGCCTACGTGCAGGAGGGGATGCGCGGCGCCGCAACAATGGAAGGCGGTACGTCGCTCGCCGCCCAGCAGGAGTACCTGCCCTACGTCACCGTGGCTGCCAAGACGGGCACGGCGGAGTTCTGCGACAACATCGCCGCCGAGCTTGACCAGTGCCGCCCCGGCGACTGGCCCGCACACGCCTGGTTCATGCTCTACGCGCCCTACGAGAACCCGGAAATCTCGGTGATTGCCTTCATCTACAACGGCGGTGAGGGTTCGGCGGTCGCCCTGCCGGTCGCTTCGCGGGTGGCCGATGCGTACTTCAAGCTGAAGACCGAGCGCGCGCTCCAGGCCAGCCAGGTCCAGCCGACCTCGCTTCCGTAGGCGGGGTGCGGCGTGTGTTGCCCCTTCTCCCACAAGGGGGAGAAGGGTGCCGACCACCTTCGGTGGTCGGCGGGATGAAGGGGTTCGGCCCTCACGTCACCGGCGCCTCGCCGGACTTGCGCGCCCCTTTCGAGCGTGCGTAGGCTCCGCCCTGCGGCTTCACCACCTCGACCGTCATCAGGTTGGTCGTGCCCGGCATGTTCGGCGTGACGCCCGCCGTGAGGACCACGCGCGCGCCATAATCCACCAGCCCCGCCTCAAAAGCGATGTTGATCGCGTGCTGCTGGATGCGGTCGGCGCTGCGCTCATGCGGGCCGAGCAGCGGGATGACGCCCCACGACATCATCAACTGGCGCTGCACCATCGGGTTCGGGGTGACGGCGATAATCCGCGCGTGCGGGCGGTACTTGGCGATGCTGCGTGCCGTACGCCCGCTCGTCGTCGCGGCGATGATGGCCGCCGCCCGCAGGTCGTACGCGGTGTAGGCAGTTGCATGGCTGACAGCGTCGGTCACGTCATCCGGCGCTTCAGGGATGTAAGACGGCGTATCCCATGGGCCGGTCAGCGTCGCCGCCTCGATCTCCTCGGCGATGCGCTCCATCGTCCTGACTGCCTCGACCGGGTACTTGCCCACTGCCGTCTCGCCGGAGAGCATGATGGCGTCCGTCCCGTCGAGGATGGCGTTCGCCACGTCGCTGGCCTCGGCGCGGGTGGGGCGCGGGTTGCGGATCATCGACTCCAGCATCTGCGTCGCGGTAACGACCGGCTTGCCCGCCGCGTTCGCCAGCCGGATCAGCCGCTTCTGCAGCATTGGCAGCTTCTCCGCCGGGATCTCGATGCCGAGGTCCCCCCGCGCAACCATAATGCCGTCCGCCGCCTGTACGATCTCCTCGATGTGGTCGATTGCCTGCGGCTTCTCGATCTTCGCCATCACGAGGATACGTTCACCAGCCGGGCGGTTCTTGTTGATGTACTCCTGAAGCTCGTAGATTTCTTCCGCCGAGCGCACGAACGACATCCCCAGCCAGTCCACGCCCTGCTCAATCGCAAAGTCGATGTCCTTCCAGTCCTTTTCTGTGATCGCCGGGATGGACAGGCCGGAGCCGGGGATGTTCAGGCCCTTGTTGTCCTGAACCACACCGCCGACGACGACCTGGCAGGGGATGTCCGTATGGGTCACATCCTGCACGAGCAACTCGATCAGCCCGTCGTCGATCAGGATGCGTTCGCCGGGGGTCACGTCCCGGGGCAAGTCTTTATACTGCACCGGAATGACGGCCTGGGCGTCCTCCGCGCCCTCTCGACGCACCCCCTCAACGGGGCGCGTCGTCAGCACGACACGCTCGCCCTGCTTGACGAACACACCGCCCTCGGCCATATCGCCCACGCGCAGCTTGGGCCCCTGCAGGTCGGTGAGGATGGCAACCGGGACGCCCACTTTCTTCGCCGCCGCACGGATGCGTGCAATGTTCTCCGCGTGGAGATCGTGGTCGCCATGTGAGAAGTTCAGCCGGGCGACGTCCATCCCGGCGCGGATCAGCTTCTCCAGCATCTCGGGCTCGCGTGACGCCGGCCCAATGGTGCAGACAATCTTCGTTCGGACCATGCTGCCTCTCTTTCTAACGGGTATGGAGGGTGGCGGCAGCACAAAGGGGGCTGCACATTTACCTTTAACCTTAATCCGCCCCCGCCGGAACGTCAAGATAGGCGGCAGGCGGGCCGACGTCCACCCATCACCGGATTATCATCCCACAGGGCGCTACAATGTGAAGTAAGGGCGTGTTGCTGATGCCCTGTCAGGTCGCTACAATCGTCGGGCAGTATCGCGCCGAGCAGCGACGATGCACACGCACAGCATGAGTAAGCGAGGCAGGATGATCCTGGCGATTGATACCGCAACCCGAAATGTCAGCCTGGCGCTGCACGATGGCCACGAGGTCATCGCCGAGATGACGTGGCGCACGGCCAACCACCACACCGTCGAACTGACGCCCGCCCTGAGCGACATGCTCCGATACAGCGGTGTCACACCTGCCGACCTGACCGCGCTCGCCGTGACGCTGGGGCCAGGCTCGTACACCGGGCTGCGCATCGGCATGAGCCTCGCCAAAGGGATCGCGCTGGCAGCCTCCCCGCCGCTGCCGCTCGTCGGCATCCCGACGCTGGATGTCGTCGCGGCGGCCCAGCCCCATGAGGCCGAGCGGCTGGTCGCCGTGGCGCAGGCGGGCCGGCGGCGCATCAACGCCGGGCTGTACGAGTGGGGCGAGGCAGGCTGGCAGAGCACGGGGGAGCCGTTCATTACGACCTGGGAGAAGCTGCTCGACCGGCTGGAAACGACCACGCAGGTAGCAGGCGAGATCGACGCGGCGGGGGCTGAGCTACTCGCCGCCGTGCCCAACCGGGTGATCGTCGCCAGCCCCGCACAGAACGTGCGCCGAGCGGGCTACCTGGCCGAGCTGGCGCTGCGCCGCCTGCAAGCAGGTGCGCCCGCCGACGCAGCGGCAATTGCTCCCGTTTATCTGTCTTAAACCGAGGAACAGCGATGAGGGACGACCGACTTCACGTCATTGTACGGCCCATGACGGTAGACGACATCGATAAAGTCGTGGTGCTCGACCGGCTCTCCTTCCCCACCCCCTGGCCTTCCTACACCTACCGGCATGAAATTCTCAGCAACCAGACCTCGACGATGCTCGTGCTGGAGGCCGCCGACGCCGAACCGCGCGCAGATGAGCCCGGCGGCTGGCTCAGCCGCTTTATGGGCCGCCGCGTGCCGGATACCTTATGCTATCCGCTCGTCGGCTATAGCGGCTTCTGGAAGATCGCCGACGAGGCGCACATCAGCACCATTGCCGTTCACCCGGACTGGCGCGGGCACAAGCTGGGCGAACTGCTCATCTGGACGATGTTCCACCTCGCCATGCAGCAGGACGCCCGCATGATGACGCTCGAAGTACGCGTCTCCAACGACGTGGCCCTCAACCTCTACCGCAAGTACGGGTTTGAGATCACCGGCAGGCGCCGCAACTACTACCGTGACAACCAGGAGGATGCCCACGTGATGACCGCCGCACCGCTCGACGGGCATTACCGGGCGCAGCTCCGGCAGTTCGAGCGCGAGCTTGCCCGCCACCTCCGCGCCACCTTCACCGACCTCGAGATCGAGGAAAGCTGGGACTATCTAACGGACAAGAATCCCCTGTCAGATTAACAGATCGCCTGGTCGGGGAAGTGGTTCCGGAGGTAAAAACGGATGGCAAAGGTAATCGGCGGGTTGACCCTTTCTCTGGATGGTTTTGCAAGTGACGCTCACGGCAGTATCGACCGGCTCTACCCGGACCTCGTCGATCTGCAAAACTCGGAGATGCTGCAAGAGGAGATACGGACAACCGGCGCGGTGATCCTGGGCCGGCGCTCCTTCGATTTGGCCGACGACCCGGACGACTACGCCGGGGGCTACGAGTTTCAGGTGCCGCTCTTCGTGGTGACCCATCACGCCCCGGAGAAGAAACCGAAAGAGAACGACCAGCTTACCATAACCTTCGTGACGGACGGCATCGAGAGCGCGGTCAAGCAGGCCAAAGCCGCCGCCGGTGACAGGAACGTGATGCTGATCGGCGCCAGCATCACCCAGCAATGCCTGAATGCCGGGCTGTGCGACGAGCTTCATGTCGGCTTGATGCCCGTTCTGTTTGGCGAGGGGCTGCGTCTGTTTGAGAACATTGACGTCTCAAACATAACGCTCGAAAAGATCAGGGTGTTCGAAGCCGGCGAGAGAACAGACATCTGGTACCGCGTTGTCAGGTAAGCGGCAGGGCCTGTCGACCGTTCAGCCCGCCCCAACTCAAGAACCTCTTTTCCGATGATAACTCGATGACAAGTCCTATTGGAGACACGCTCATGACAATCAACAACCTCGAACAGATCCAGCGCATTGACGCGGAGAACATGCTCAGCCACATCGATGCGCTGCCCGACCAGCTTGCCAGTGCCTGGGCGCACGGCCAGTCGCTCGACCTGCCCGCCGGTGCAGCGGACGTGCAGCAGGTGGTGATCAGCGGCATGGGCGGCTCGGCCATCAGCGCCGACCTGCTCGCCGCGCTCATCGCAGATACCTGCCCCGTGCCGATCAGCGTGGTGCGCGGCTACGGCCTGCCTGCGCACGTCCGCGGGCCGGAGACGCTCGTCATCGCGCTGAGCCACTCCGGCGGCACCGAGGAGACGCTCTCCGGCGCGCAGGCGGCAGCGGAGCGCGGTGCTCGCCTGCTGGCCATCACCTCCGGCGGCGAGCTGGCCCCGCTCGCTGAGGGGGCGGGCGGCGCAGCCTGGACGTTCGAGTATCGTGCCCAGCCCCGCGCCTCGCTCGGCTGGCTGTACGGCCTGCTGCTCGCGGCCTTCTCGCGGCTCGGCTTCGCGCCGGACCTCGCCGGGGACGTGCAGGAAGCAGTCGAGGTGATGCAGCGCCGCCGCGACGACCTCTCTGCCAGCGCACCCGCCGGGGAGAACGCCGCCTACCGCCTTGCCGAGCGCCTCGCCGGGCGCATCCCGGTGGTGTGGGGCGCGGAACTGCTCGCGCCGGTTGCCCGCCGCTGGAAGACCCAGCTTAACGAGAATAGCAAAACCGTGGCCTACTACGAAGAACTGCCCGAACTGAACCACAACACGGTCGCGGGGCTCCAGCTCCCTGGTGGGGTCGGCGAGCGCATCTCGGTCGTGGAGCTGGTATCGAGCCGCTACAACCACCCGCGCACGCAGATCCGCCAGCAGGTGACGCACGACCTGCTGGAGCGGGCGGGCATCCCCGCCACACGCGTCGAGGCGCAGGGTGAGAGCCGCCTGGCCCAGCAGATGACCGCCATCCAGTTTGGCGATTATGTCAGCTTCTACCTGGCGATGATCTACGAGGTCGATCCGACCCCGATTGACAACATCGCGTGGCTCAAGGAACGGCTGGCCGGGGCGTGATGTCCGAGCGTACTTCCCACACTGCCGACAAACTCGCCGAGCGCGGCGCGCCCAGCTATGTCTGGCGGGCCGGTCAGGAGCGCCGCCTCGCCATGATCCGGCGCTGGGGGGCGACGGAGAACGCCGCCATCCTCGTGGACGGCGCGGGCCTGGGCGCGTATGCCGCCCACCTGCTGGAGGACAGCCCGCACGTGTTCGCCTTTGACATCGAGCATGACCGCGCCGTCAGCGCGCATGAGCACGTGCCGAACGTCCACGTCGCCGCCTCCGAGCACAAGCCGTACCCGGCCAACACCTTCGACCTGATCCTGTCGCATGAGGTCATCGAGCACGTGCAGGATGACCGGGCGGCCATAGCGGAGATGGCCCGCGTGCTGCGCCCCGGCGGGCGGGCTATCATCTTCTGCCCGAACCGCTGGTACCCCTTCGAGACGCACGGGCACTACTGGCGCGGCAAGTACCACTTCGGCAACACGCCGCTGATCAACTACCTGCCCGACGCCCTGCGCAACCGGCTGGCCCCGCACGTCCGCGCCTACCGCAAGCGCGACCTCATGCGCCTCATCGACGGGCTGCCGCTGCGCGTGGTGTACCACACGCGGATCTTCGGCGCATACGACAACATCATCGCCCGCGCCCCGTCGCTGGGACGGGTGCTGCGGGCGGTGCTCCAGGCCGCCGAGCGCACCCCGTTGCGGCTGTTCGGGCTGTCGCACCTGTTCGTCGTCGAGAAGGTGGGCTCATGAGCGACCTGTCGCTGCTCCACGAGTTGCGAGAGACGGCGGTCCTGGCCGCGCGGCGGGCGGGCGCGGTCATCGCGGCGAACTACATCAAACCGCGCGAGGTGCGCGAGAAACGGGGCCCGCGTGACCTCGTCACCGACACCGACCATGCGGCACAGGCCGTCGTGCTGGAGACGATCAGCGAGCGCCACCCCGATCACTTCATCCTGGCCGAAGAAAACCCGCTTGAGCGGCCCAACTCGCAGGGCGTGTGGCCCATCCGGGACGGGGTGGTGTGGACGGTGGACCCGCTCGACGGCACGACGAACTTCACAACCGGCATCCCGATGTTCTGCACGGCGGTCGGCGCAGCGATTGACGGCGAGCCGGTCGCCGGGGCGATCTACGACCCGATGCGCGACGAGATGATCGTTGCGGCGCGGGGGCTGGGCGCGACGCTCAACGGCAAGCCGCTCCCGCCGCTCGGGCAGGTACGCCTCCGGCACTCGACGGTCAGCCTCGACTGGTCCCGCGGGAAACTGACCCGGCAGCAGGTCGTGCGCTTCGTGGACGACCTCGCCCGTGCCTGCCGCACGCTGCGAGCGCTCGGCTCGGCGGCGCTGGCGCTGGGCTACGTCGGGCTGGGGCGCGTGCAGGTGTATCTGAACTTCGGGCTGCAGCCCTGGGACACAGGCGCAGCGGCGGCCATCATCCGCGAGGTGGGCGACGAGCTGTGGCGCCTCGACGGTACGCCCTGGGTCTTCGGCGAGCCGGGGCTGATCGCCGGGCATCCCTCCGTGCTGGAGGAGGTCGTGCGCGTGGCGGAGCACGCCGGGCAATAAAATTGCCCGGCTAAAAGGATAGCTTCGCTATCCGCCAAGTGCCCTGCGGGCACTCCCGTCCCTTCAGGGGCGGGGTCCGCCGCAGGCGGACAAGTCCCCAACGGGGACTTTGCGGCGGCGTAGCCGCCTTTTAGCCCGGGAATTGATTCCCGGGCTGAACCGTGCCCGGCAATAACGCAGATAACCTGTAGAGGCGCACTCCTGTACGCCGGGCAATAAAATTGCCCGGCTAAAAGGATAGCTTCGCTATCCGCCAAGTGCCTTGCGGGCACTCCCGTCCCCTCAGGGACGGCGTCCGCCGCAGGCGGACAAGTCCCCAACGGGGACTTTGCGGCGGCGCAGCCGCCTTTTAGCCCGGGAATTCCATTCCCGGGCGGGACATTCCGCCAAGTGCCCTGCGGGCACTCCCGTCCCCTCAGACACGGCGTCCGCCGCAGGCAGACCAGTCCCCAACAGGGACTTTGCGGCGGCGCAGCCGCCTTTTAGCCCGGGAATTCCATTCCCGGGCGGGGCATTCCGCCGGGCGAGTCTCCCCCGCCATTCCCCACTTGTTTCCCATCCCCGCCAGTAGTACACTTGTGCTACCGACTTCGACTCAACACTGCCAAAGGATGACAGGACATCGACTGCTATGGCCTCTCCCAAGACCATCTGTGTGTACTGCTCGTCGAGCGATGCGCTTGACTCTGCCTTTTTTGAGGCTGCCGAGGCGCTCGGTGCTGAGATCGCCCGGCAGGGGCATGCCCTCGTGTACGGGGGCGGCAAAACCGGGCTGATGGGCGCGGTGGCGCGCGCCGTCCAGCAGGGCGGCGGGCGGGTCATCGGCGTGATCCCCGAGCCGCTATACGATCAATGCTTCGACACCGCCGACGAGATCGTCGTCACCCGCGACCTGCGCGAGCGCAAGGCCATCATGGAGGCCCGCGCCGACGCCTTCATCGGGCTGCCCGGCGGCTTCGGCACGCTGGAAGAAGTGCTGGAGATCATCACGCTGAAGCAGCTTCGCTTTCACGACAAGCCGATTGTGCTGATGAACACACTCGGCTATTATGATCACCTGCTGATGCTGTTCGAGCGGCTGTACGAGCACCGCTTTGCCAAACCGGCCAGCCGGCAGCTTTACCACGTCGCGCCGGATGCGCCCGGCGTGGTCAGCTATATCGAGAGCTACGTGCCGCCGGAGATCCCCGCCAAGTGGTTTTAGCCTTCTTGTTGAAAGGCAGGGTTGAGTGTACATGGAAGATCCAATCTACGAGCGCCAGCAGCAGGCCATCGAGCAGGTGACGGGCGATGCCGCGCTGACGGACAACTTGACCGACGAGCAGGCCGAGCAGGTGCTCCAGTGGGGCACGCGCGCGGCGAGCTGGGTCGCCGTGCAAACCGCCGAACTCGACGAGGAGCAGGCGTGGGCCGTTCTTGAGCCGAAGCTGGAGGCGATACGGCACATCATCCGCCGTCTCAACAGCCTCATGAGCATCCTGTCCGACGCCGAGCCGGACGAGGTCGCCGAGAAGCTGGCAAGGCTGTTCCAGCCGATCGGCGACGTGCCTGAGCTCACCATCGAGATTCCGGCGGACCTGAATGAACTGGCAGACCGCATCACGGGCATCCCGCCGGGTGAGGCGTTCGCTGTCCTTCTCAGTCTTCTGACAGGAGAATAACCGCTTCATGAACAAGCGTGTTTCACCATCACAACCGACCTTCCGCGTCCTTGTCGTCACCCTCCTCCTCGCCATCAGCGCCCTGACCCTGACCGGCTGTGACATGACCCCGGCTGAGGTGGGTGAGCTACTCGAAGACGTTATGACGCTCATTGCGCCCACGCCTTCCATGCCGACGCCGGGCAGCATCCGCCCGCCGGTTGCGGGCGAGGGCGACCTGTGGGCGGTGTACTTCACCAACCCGGTCATCCCGTTTGACAACGTGACAACCGGCGGTATCGAGGAAAACCTGATCTGGCTGATCAACGAGGCGGAGCAGTCTATCGACATCGCGATGTTTGAGCTGGACCTCGTAAATCTGGCCGAGGCGCTGATCGCCGCGCACGAGCGGGGCGTACAGGTGCGCGTCGTGTACGACGACGAGTACACTCAGGATGACGGCGTCATCGACCTGGTCATTGAGGCGGGCATCCCGGCGACGCCGGACAGGCGCGGAGCCTACCAGCACAACAAGTTCGTGGTCATCGACCGGTATATCGTGTGGACCGGCTCGATGAACTTCACGATCAACGACGTGTACCGCAACAACAACAACGTGATCGTGCTGGTGTCGCCGGAGGTCGCGCAGAACTACACCGTCGAGTTCGAGGAAATGTTCGGCGGGGCATTCGGCCCATCCTCCCCCGCGAACACGCCGTACCCCGGTGTGCAGGTCGGCGACCTGTGGGTCGAGACGTACTTCAGCCCGGACGACGACGCCATGACGCAGCTTATCAGCCTGGTGAGCGAGGCGCAGGAGTATATCCACTTCACGGCGTTCTCCTTCACGCATGACGGCCTGGGTGACATCCTGCTGGCGAAGGCGGCGGAGGGCGTCGAGGTGGTCGGGCTGTTCGAGGCGCGCGGCGCCAATACCGCGCACTCCGAGTGCCAGCGCCTGCTGGATGCGGGCATCGACCTGCGGCTGGACGGCAACCCGCGCGTGATGCACAACAAGATCATGATCATCGACGGGCGGGTGGTTGCGACGGGCTCGTTCAACTACAGCGAGAATGCCACGCGTAGCAATGACGAGAACATCGTGTTCATCCACAGCCCGGAAGTCGCGTCGGTCTACGAGGCGGAGTTCGTGCGGCTGGTGTCGATGGGCGTGCCGCCCGCAGGCGGCCAGTGCGTCGTAGGGGATTAAGGGCGGATAAACCCCACCCCCGCAGATCGCCTTCGGCGATCCGCACCCCCTCCCCGCTGGCGGGGAGGGGGATGGGGAAGGGGGTAAAGCAGCGAACCGTATCGAACAACCCGCCAGACTAAGAGCAGACGTCAATTTTACGCGAGGAAATCACCGCTATGGATCGGGTACATTTCGTCGAAGCGCCGAACAACTTTTACCTCGGCGCGCAGGTCAACCCGGACACCCACGAGATCATCAACTCGCTGCCCGTCTACTACGACGCCCGCGATCTGACGACGCATGGCGTCATCCTCGGCATGACGGGCAGCGGCAAGACCGGGCTCGGCATCACTATTCTCGAAGAGGCCGCGCTCGACGGCATCCCCTGCTTGATCCTCGACCCGAAGGGCGACATCACCAACCTGCTGCTCGCCTTCCCGGAGCTTGCGCCGGAGTACTTCCAGCCCTGGGTCAACCCGGAGGATGCCCTGCGCGCCGATCACACGCTGGAGGAGCACGCTGAAGACGTGGCCCGGCGCTGGCGCGAGGGGCTTGAGAGGTGGGGCATCACCAACGACCGCGTGCAGCAGTTCCGGAAGGCCGCCCGCTACAGCATCTACACGCCCGGCTCCGAGGCGGGGCTGCCGGTCAGCATCCTGCGGTCGTTTGCCGCCCCGTCGGTGGGCTGGGCGGGCAACGAGGAGATGCTGCGCGAGCGCATCGAGGGGCTGGTTTCGGCGCTGCTGGCGCTCATCGGCGTGAATGCCAAGCCCGTCGAGGATCGCGAGCACATCCTGCTCTCCAACATCTTCGAGACGAACTGGCGGCAGGGCGCGGACCTCTCGATGGCGAAGCTGATCCTCCAGGTGCAGCGCCCACCGTTCGACAAGCTGGGCGTGCTCGACGTGGAGAGCGTCTTCCCGGAGAAGGACCGCATCAAGCTGGCGCAGTCGCTCAACAACATCATGGCCGCGCCGAGCTTCCAGTCGTGGATCAAGGGGGAGCCAATCGACATCCCCTCGATGCTGTTCACCCCGGAGGGCTACCCGCGCGTCACGATCTTCTACACTGCGCACCTCAACGACGCCGAGCGCCAGTTCATTCACACGCTGCTGCTTGGTGAGATCCACTCGTGGATGCGCTCGCTCTCCGGTTCAACGAGCCTGCGCGCGCTGATCTACATCGACGAGGTGTTCGGGATGTTCCCGCCGCACCCCTACAACCCGCCGACGAAGGAGCCGCTGCTGCGGCTGCTGAAGCAGGCGCGCGCCTTCGGCGTGGGGGTGCTCGTCAGCACGCAGAACCCCAAAGACATCGATTACAAGGGCCTCTCCAACGCCGGGACGTGGTGGATCGGCAAGCTGCAAACCGAGAACGACAAGGAGCGCGTGCTCGAAGGGCTGGATAGCGCCCGCGATGCGACCTCCGCGCTGGACATCAAGACGGTGGACAGCCTGCTCAGCCGCCTGGGGCCGCGCGAGTTCATCCTGCACAACGTCCACGAGCCGAACACGCCCATCCTGATGCACACGCGCTGGGCGATGTCCTACCTGCGCGGCCCGCTGACCCGCCCGCAGATCAGCAAGCTAATGGCCAACCAGCGGCCCGCTACCGGGTACGGGGCTGCCGCCGAGCCGCACCACCGGCCCGCTACCCAGGGCACGATGCCGCAGCAGTTCGGCGCGGCGCTCGCCGCGATGCCGTCCTCACGGCCCGGCCAGCCGCCCGCCCAGGCCGCCGCCAGCGTGCAGGTCACCCCGCCGGAGCCTGCCCCTGCTGCCATCACGGAGGACCGCCCGCCGGCGGGCTTCTCAGCAATGCCGCCTTCGCTCGGCACGACGGTGCGGCAGTACTACTTCCCGGTCGAGTACAACGTCGAGCAGGCGCTGTACCACGCGCGGCGCGCCCCCCAGCCGGGCCTGGAGGGGCAGCTTCTGTACCAGCCGTGCCTGCTCGCGCAGACGATGGTGCGCTTCACTCACCGGCCCACCGACACCGCCGAGACGTACACCTACGCCTTCGTCGTGCCCGACGTGCCGCATCTGCCGCACCTCAACTGGATGGAGTTCGTGTCCAACCCGTTCGACCCCAGTGCGCTGGAGAGGGCCCCGCGCGGGCGCGGCTTCTACGCCGACCTACCTCCGCAGATGAACCAGGCGTCGGCCTTCACCGCGCTGGAGCAGAATCTCATCGACTGGATCTACCAGAACGCGGCGCTGTATGTCTATCACAACCCGGTGCTGAACGTGTACAGTGGCATCGACGAGCCGCGCAAGGATTTCATCGCGCGGGTGCAGGCCATCGCACGGGAGCGCCGCGATGAGGAGCTAGACAAAGTCGCCTCGCGCTACGACGCGCAGCTTGCCAAGCTGGAGGAGCGCATCCAGCGCAAGTCCATGCGGCTGGACGCCGAGCGCGAGGAACTGAGCGCCCGCAAGCGCGAGGAACTGCTCTCAGCGGGCGAGTCGCTGTGGCAGTTGATGCGGGGCCGGGCCTACTACACGCTCTCGCGCACCAGCCGGATGCGCCGCTACACGTCGTCCAGCGAGGATCAGTTAGGCATTCTGGAGCGCGACCTCAACGAACTGGTGCGCCAGCTTGACCAGACCGAGGCGGAAATGGAGGACGCGCTGCGCGCCGTGCAACAGAAGTGGTCGGACGCGGTGCGGGATATCAGAGAGGTACGCATCACACCCTACAAGAAGGACATTACCATGGTGCTGTTTGGGCTGGGGTGGGTTCCGTACTGGTATGTGATACTCAACGGTGTGCCCGCCGCGCTGCCTGCCTCCTCCTCAACGATCACCGAGGCGCAGACGGTGCGGGTGTAAATCGCGGAAGGCGCGAAGAAACGCGGAGGTCACGGGCGTGTTTTCCGTGACCTCCGTCCTTCCGCCTTTCCGCGATTCAGTCTGCCGCTCAGTAAATCCCGATCTCGTCGCCGTCCTTGACCGCCGCCGTCGGCCCGCCGTGCGTGGCGAGGTCGCGCCCGTTGAGCAGCACCCGGCGGCCCTCCTGAAGCATATACCCCTTCTGCACGACCAGCGTCGGCGTGCGCGTCTCGACGTCGCGGTTGCCCTCCACCCACTGCCAGTTCAGCACGTGCCCGCGTAGCTGCGGGCGGAACTCGAACAGGCGGCGCAGCACGGTTTCCACGCAGCTACCATCCGGCACGTGGACGGTCACTTCGCGCGTCCCCGCCGTCTCGCGGATGGCCCCCAGCAGCGACACCCGCACGGCGTTGTTGCCGTCAGTCAGCTCGCACGCCGAATGGTAGCCGGCCAGAACAATGGCCGTCTGCATGTTCAGCAGCTTGTTCCATGCGAGCAGCGCCCGGCACAGCGACTCGTTGACCGTCAGTTCGCTAACCAGCACCTCCAGAAAGCCCGCGTAGATGAGGCTCATCATGCCGACCACGTAGCGCTCCGGCACGCGCACCTCGCCCGGCCCGAAGCCTGCGTACCGCTGCCCGATGTCGAACAGGTAGTAGGCGAAGTCGTCGCCGAGGTCCAGCCCGATGGTGCGCGAGAGCCACAGTGTCAGCGAGCGGCGGCGCTCGCCCAGAGCCTCGGCGTCGGGGCGGTTCTCCCAGCCGAGGATCAGCGCCATCTCGTGATCGCGCTGGAGATGATCGTAGATCTCCTCAACGATCTCGTGCTGGCGCTTGACGATCGGCTCGATCATGCGCGTAATCGCCTGCACATCGTCCTCGCCGAAGCGCACAAACTCACGCATCCGCTGCCATTCCTCGTCGGGCTCAAGCCGCAACTCGGTGAGCTGCCATGTTTCCCAGCCCGCGCGGCTGGCAGCCTGTCCGTCTGTCGTGCCCCTGCTCCCTGTCATTGTGCTCATCGCATTCCTCTCATAACTTGGGGCCAGATAAAGGCTTCGAGCTGGCCAGACTCGTCAGGGGTGCGTCAGCAGCCCTCGCCACGCTCCCGGTGGCGAATGAGTGTCGCGTGTTAGGTTGAACGTCTTGCGGTGTGAAAGCGGTGCGAAGGAGAACAGCGGGAGAAGCGTCGCCACAATCTACGGATAATGTAAATCAGGTTTGTCGGCATTGTCAATTCTTAACCCGGCCCTATCCGCCTAAAGTCTGACCCCCCTTAATCCGCATGTTGGATGCTGTGTGTAGCAGGTTGATCTACTGTAGAGGCAGAGAGAACAGCCATCCGACCGGGCCATGAAGAGCAGTCGGAGCGGCACACACCGGGAACATACCCCGTCGCACACCGTTCTCTCGATAGCCCTCAACAGGAGGAATGCTAGATGAAGAAGCTCGCAGCAGGTCTTATGCTGATCGTCACGCTGGCGCTAAGCGCATGCGGTATCCTGAGCAATGCCTCCGCCGCCGGGCGGGATGGCTCGTGCCCCGCCCCCAGCGGCGACATGGAGGCGTACCGCAGCGAGGAGCACGGCTACTGCATGCTCTACCCGTCGAGCTATACCGTCACGCAGTTCGAGGGCGGCAACATCCGCATCGAGGCGGAGCCGGTCGGCTTCCCGCGCCCGCTGCCGCCCTTCGCATCGGTTGAGGTAACCGATGCGGCTGATCGGAGCGTCGAACAGGTCGCCGACGAGTTGACCGCCGACTTTCAGGGGCCAGCCGCCAACTTCATCATCGAGCGGGAGCCCGCGACGCTCGGCGGCGAGCAGGCCATCGTGCTCGACCAGATGCCAGGGCAGGACTTGAGCCGCCAGGTGATCGCCGTGCATGAGGGGCGGCTGTACCGGCTGACGTTCGTTACGGCGGACGAAACCCTGCCGGAGTACGAAGGGATGCAGGAGATTTACGACGCGGTAATGGCCTCCTTCACCTTCACATCGGCTGAGTAGCACCCCATCCGGCGGCGGCGATGCTCAAGACCACCAATTTCTTGGGTGGTCCGGGGATAGCAATAAGATTATAATGCGGTTAAGGTTCTCGTAGACCAGTGCCAGATGCAGGCAGATAGCATAGCCAGTATCGGGTAGGAAAGAGAGAAGAAACCGCATGGACGTATTCACCCCCATCCTTTGTGTCTTCCTGGGTATCGTCGTCGTCGTTCTAATGTTCCTCGGCTCCGCCGTCCGGATCGTGCAGGAGTACGAGCGAGGTGTGATCTTCCGGCTGGGCCGGGTGGTTGGCGCCAAAGGTCCGGGCCTGTTCTTCATCATCCCCGTCATCGACCGTATGGTGAAGGTTGACCTGCGTACGGTCACGCTCGACGTGCCGCCACAGGAGATGATCACTAACGACAATGTCACGGTGAAGGTCAACGCAGTCGCTTACTTCCGCGTCGTCGACCCGGAGAAGGCCATCATCCAGGTCGAGAATTACCGCAGCGCCACCTACCAGATCGCGCAGACCAGCCTGCGCAGCGTGATCGGCGAGGCCGAGCTTGACGAGGTGCTTGCCCACCGCGACCGCATCAACACTAAGCTCCAGCGCATTATTGACGAGGCCACCGACCCCTGGGGCATCAAGGTGAGCATGGTCGAGGTCAAGGACGTCGAGCTACCGCCGCAGATGCAGCGCGCAATGGCCCGCCAGGCCGAGGCCGAGCGTGAGAAGCGCGCCAAGATCATCCACGCCGAGGGCGAGTTCCAGGCAGCGCAGCAACTCCGCGAGGCGGCGGACACCATGGCCGGCGAGCCGCAGGCGCTCCAGCTTCGCTTCCTGCAGACGCTGACCGAGATCGCTGCGGAGAAGAACAGCACGGTCATCTTCCCGGTGCCCGTCGACATCATCTCCACCTTCACCGAGCTGGGCAAGGAACTGACGATCTACCTCCGGGAGCGCAACGGTCACAAGACCGAGGCGCCGGGCGGGGTTGCGGGCGAAATCCCGCGGGACATCCCGCGCGAGTAGCCGCACGCCCACAACCCGTGATATGCTCAAAGGGGCCTGTTTAGCCAACAGGTCCCTTTGTGTTTGAAGCTGCGCAGATCGCCCGGTGCGCAGAGGCTAATTCACAGCGTCACAGGTGACGCGGATAAAATCTGCGTTTATCTGTGCCATCTGTGGGCTCACCCCGGGCTGGTGCGCAGCGCCTGATATCTTTAACATCACGACGCGGCAGGAGAGCACCACATGCCGGGCAGATACTACGAGGATCTCGAGGTCGGGCAGACCCTGCGCCATTCACTGGGCCGCACCATCACCGAGGCGGATAACATGCTGTTCTGCGGGATGACGGCAAACTCGCAGCCCCTCCACATCAACGCCGACTACGCGAGCAAGACCCGGTTCGGGCGACAGCTTGTGAACGGCATCCTGACCCTCGGCGTGGTGGTCGGGCTGACGGTGCCGGAGTTGACCGAGGGCACCATCATCGCCAACCTCGGCTACGAGCGGGTCACCCACCCAAACCCGGTATTTCACGGCGACACGATCTACGTCGAAACTGAAGTGCTCGACAAGCGCGAGTCACGCTCTAACCCGGAGGTCGGCATCGTGCGGCTGAAGCATACCGGCACGAACCAGCACGGCCAGGTTGTTTGCGAGGTAGAGCGCACGGTGATGTTCATGAAACGGCCACGGGAGGACGACGGTGAACAGTAGGCAGAGACCACGGCGGGCGCTGCTCTTTATGCCCGGCGACGACGAGCACAAGATCGCCAAGGGCGCGGCGCTCGGCGCCGACTGTGTCATCATGGACCTGGAGGACGGGGTTGCGCCGGGGCGCAAGGAGGCCGCGCGAGAGACCGTCCGGCGCGTTCTGATGGACGACGTGGTCGATTTCGACTGGACTGAGCGTCTGGTCCGCGTCAACGCCGCCGTGACCGGGCTGCAGGAAGCGGACATCGCCGCGACGATTGTGGGCCGCCCCGACGGCTATGTGCTGCCCAAAGTCGAGTCCGCGATGGACATCCGGCGCGTGTCGCAATTGCTGCTGGAGAAGGAGCACGAGCACGGCATCGAGCCGGGGTCGACCAAGCTCCTCGCGCTGATCGAGACGGCGATGGGCGTGGTCAACCTCAGGGAGATCGCCGGGATAGACGACATGCGGCTCGTGGCGCTGATGTTCGGCGCTGCCGACCTGACGACGAGCCTCGGCGCGCGCCGCACCGAGGGCGGCCAGGAGGTCTTCTACGCCAAGAGCAAGGTCGTGACGTACGCGGCGGCGTTTGGGTTGCAGGCCATCGACACGCCGTACTTCCTGCTCAACGACGACGTGGGCCTGCGGGCCGAGGCCATGGCCGCAATGGAGATGGGCTATTCCGGCAAGATGGCGATCCACCCCTCCCAGGTTATGCCCATTATGCAGGTCTTTACGCCCGGCGAGGAAGAGATCGACTACGCGATGCGCCTAATGGAGGCCTACCGCGAGCACGAGCGCGCGGGCCGGGGGGTCTTCGAGTTCGAGGGCAAGATGATCGACCAGCCAATGATCACCGCCGCCGAGCGGGTGCTGTCACGCGCCGCCATCGAGTTCGACGGCGAGGACGAGGCCTTCGACGCCGAGGTCGAGGAGGAGGTGTAGGGGGTGTTGACCCCCTTCGACGCCGCTCGCTCCGCGAGCGCCGCCACTTCCCCCTAACAGGGGGCAGTTTATACGCGTCTTAATCCTATCAGGCAGTTTGCCCCTGTTCCCACCGGCCGGAGCCGCGACGTTTAGTCGCGGCGTTTTTTACCCCAACAGGCCCTCACCCGGTGCTTTCCACCTCCACAAGCTGCTGGCCGCGCTCGACGGCCTGCCCCGGTTCGACGAGCAGCCGCCGCACCACCCCCGCCGCCGGTGCGGCAACGCGCATCTCCATCTTCATCGCCTCCAGCAGCAACAGCGGCTGCCCGGCCTGCACCTCGTCCCCCTCTTTGACGTAGACCGCCATGACCTGCCCCGGCATCTGCGCGGTGAGGCTGCCCCCGCCCGCGCGGGCGGCGCTCGCCTGGCGAGCCGTGCCCGTCACCCGCTCGACCTCAAAGAAGCACGTCTCCCGGTCCGCGAGCGCCACGTAGCGCAGTTGCATACCGGTCTGCGGGGTGCGTGCTGCCGCGGTGTAGGCGTGGACTCGCTCGCCGTCCACTACCAGGTTGAGCTGCCCCGGCTGCCCGCGCTGGAGCGTGACGGTCATCTCCCGCTCGCCGATGCGCGCCCGGTACGAGCCGTCGGGCTGGGGCTCCAGCCGCACCGTGAACACCTGACCGTTGTAGCGGTAGTGAAACTCCATCGGCAGCCCCTACTCCCCCAGCCGGAACGCGTCGAGGCGCGCCCACGGGCTGTAGCGGTCGGCGTCGGGCGCGGCGCCCGATGGGGCAGGCGCCGCCTCCATCTGCACCTCGCTGAGCGCCAGCGCAATCAGCGCGTGGTCGGGCAGGTCGTCCGGGCAGCGCTCCGCCCACAACTCGAAGTGCTCGTCCACAAACCGCGTGCTGAACGTCCCGGCGACGAAGTCCGGGTGGCGCAGCACGTCCCGCAGGAAGGCCAGGTTGGTCGTCACGCCAAGGATGACGTACTGCGCAAGCGCCCAGTCCATCTTGCGGATCGCGTCGGCGCGGCTGCCCGCAAAGGTGATGACCTTGGCGATCATCGGGTCGTAGTGGATGGTCACCTCGTCGCCCGTCACAACGCCCGCATCCACGCGCACGCCCGGCCCGGCAGGCTCGACGGTGCGCAGCACCGGGCCAGTTGCAGGCAGGAAGCCGCTCGCCGGGTCCTCAGCATAAACGCGGCACTCAATGGCGTGCCCCCGCTGGCTCAGGTCTTCCTGTGTGAAGGGCAGCGGCTCGCCCGCCGCAATGCGGATCTGCTGCGTGACGAGGTCCACGCCGGTCACCATCTCGGTGACGGGGTGCTCAACCTGCAGGCGGGTGTTCATCTCCAGAAAGTAGAAGTCACCCGCCGGGCCGACGATGAACTCGACCGTGCCCGCATTGGCGTAGCCCACCACACGCGCAGCGGCAACCGCCGCCTCGCCCATCCGGGCGCGCAGTTCCGGCGTGACGGCGGGCGAGGGCGACTCCTCGATAATCTTCTGGTGGCGGCGCTGGATGGAGCACTCGCGCTCAAAGAGGTGGACCGTCCGGCCATGCTCGTCGGCAAGCACCTGCACCTCGATGTGACGCGCCGGCTCGATGAACTTCTCCAGAAACACGTTGGGGTCACCAAAGGCGTGAGCCGCCTCGCGCCGGGCGGAGGCCAGCGCGTCGGGCAGGTCAGCCGGGTCGCGCACAACACGGATGCCCTTGCCCCCTCCGCCGCCTGCGGCCTTGACCATCACCGGGTAGCCGATGGCGTCCGCCGCCCGCAGGAAGTCCTCGTCGGCGGCGCTCTCGCCGCCCTGGTAGCCCGGCACGACGGGCACGCCTGCCGCCTGCATCAGCGCGCGGGCCTCGGTCTTGACGCCCATGCGGCGGATCGCCTCGGCGGACGGCCCGACGAACACCAGCCCCGCCTCGCGCACAGCCCTGGCGAAGTCCGGCGCTTCCGCGAGAAAGCCGTAGCCGGGGTGGATGGCCTCACAGCCGGTGGCGCGTGCCGCCTCGATGATCCGGTCGCCGCGCAGATAGGACTCGGCGGGCGGCGCAGGGCCGATATGCACCGCCTCGTCGGCCAGGCGGACATGCAGCGCGTCGGCGTCGGCGTCCGAGTAAACCGCCACGGCGCGGATGCCCAGCTCGTGGCAGGCGTGGATCAGCCGCACGGCGATCTCGCCGCGGTTGGCAATCAGCATTTTGCGGAACATCGTCCCCCTCACAGGCGGCTGCCCCCGCAACCGGGTCAGCGAGTATCAAACCGGAGCGGCTCGCGCTCCGCGATGCACGAGTCATTCGGCGCGGCGGTGGGGTCATCAAGGAACTGCAGCGCTATCAGCAGCGCGCAGCCGTCGGAGCGCACGACGCCATGCCCGACCCCCTCAAACTCGTACAGATAGCTGTTCGGCAGCGTCTCGGCGGCCAGCCGCGCCCACTCCGGCGGTGTGATCGGGTCGTACTCCCCCGCGAACACCAGCGCCGGGACGTCGCTCTCCACCGGCTCGTTCTCGATGGGGTCCGCCGGGCCGACGCCCCACGCCTCGCACACGCGCAGGATCGGCGCGGCGGCGAAGGCCCCGGCAAGCTGCGGCGGTAGTTCGGCAGCCGCCTGCGCGGCGCTCTCCTCCGTCTCGAAGGCGACCTCCTCGCCGCACTGAATGGACCAGTACATACCCGGCGCGACATCAAACCCGATGACGTTCGACAGCGGCGTCATCAGCGCGGGGGCGTTGCGCTCCTGCGCGTCCTCGATCCAGCGCGGGATGTAGGGCAGGGACTCCAGCGTGTACAGCCGCGCGAACAGCATGCTGGCAAACAACTCACCGTCGAAGCGCACGACGTACTGGCGATCCGGCCCAAACAGCGGAATGGTGAGCGGCTGTTCTTCGAGAAGGTCGTACGTCTCGAAGAAGGTCTGCTCCAGGTTGGGGTAGGCGGCGTTGCAGGCCGGGTCCCTGGCACAGTTCTCGAACACGGCGTTCAGCGCGCGCCCGGCGTTCGACGGCATCTCGCTGTACAGGTTAACCTGCGGCGGGTAGACCGAGTCAAGGATCACGCTGCGCACGCTGTCCGGGTATTCGCGCAGAACGGTCAGCGCGAGGCGCGTGCCGTAGGAGATGCCGTAGAGGTTGACCTGCTCGTAGCCGAGCGCGCGGCGCAGGTCCTCTACATCGGCAGCATTCTCGGCGCTGTTATACGCGGCAAGGTCGATGCCCTGCCGGGCAAGCCTGTCACGGCACTCTGCGACCACCCTGGCGGCCTGCTCCCACTTCTCCTCGTCATCCAGCTCTTCTTCGGCGGACTGCCACAGGAACAGGGCGTACTCGTTGCACTCCAGTTTCGGGTCAGCGTAGGCCGTGCCGCGCTGGCTGAACATGATGTAATCCCGCTGCATACGGATAGCATTGCCGCCCGCCTGCAGGTAGAACACCGCATCGTCGAGCAGCGCCGCGCCCGGCCCGCCGCCCAGGTGGATCACCGGGTCGGGGGCGGGGTTGTCGGTCCGCGCCCTGAAAATGGCGACATGCAACCGGATTGTCCGCCCGTCCGGGTTGGCCCGGTTTTCCGGCACGATCAGGTCGCCGCACTCCACGTTGTCACGCGGCATCAGCGGGAGGCGGCAGCTAGTCGGCTCGAAGATAGGCTGGTAGGCCGGCTCAGGCTCCGGCGTGGGGGTTGGCTCGGGCGCAGTGGTCGGCTCGGCTGTGGGCGCGCTGACCTGCGCGGCAGGCGTCGCCCCGGCACTGGCACAGCCGATCAGCAGGCAGGCCAGCACGGCGAACAGCACCGCCCGCAGCCCGCCCCCCTCACCCCGTCGAACCGCATTTGGCGGCTCGCCACCCCTCTCCCACACCGGGGAGAGGGGAGCACGTCCGGGCGAGATGGGAAACAGCACTGCCCGCAGCCGATCAGCTCGCATTGTTCTCATACAGCTCGTCCGTGCGAGCGGCCATGATGAAGTCGTTGATGTGCAGCCCGCCGACGGCGTGCGTCCACCACTCGACTTCAACGCGCCCCCACTCGGTGACAATCGAGGGGTGGTGGCCCACCTTCTCGGCAAGCTCGCCAACCTTGTTGGTAAAGGCCAGCGCCTCACGGAAGTCTTTGAACTCGTACGTGCGCTCGACGCGCAGGATGCCGCCGCGCGAGGTCAGCCGCCAGCCGGGCACCTGCTTGTGATACTCCAGCACCTCGGCCAGCGTCGCCGGCTGCTCGCCGTCGGCTACCGGCACGATTTTCATGTCTTTCAGTGACTTATCTTTCAGTGACTTACCCATACGGACACCCTCCAGTTATCAGCAGTCGCGCACAGCTACCCGTTCCGCCTGTCGCCCCTGCAGCGGGGTGATGGTCAGCAGGGTTAGAAGCTGCGCGATGAAGATCACCCTGTGAGTCTGGCTCAGATCGTAAGCACTGAGCGCTCCGTCGGCAAGGATGAAGGCTGCCCACAGCGACCGGAAGACGAGCATCCCGTCCGGATGATGGTAACCCCGCCCACCCCGCCTCTGAGGATATCACATGCGGAAGACGCCGTACCGCGTCTCCTCGATCGGCGCGTTGAGGCAGACCGAGAGCGCCAGCCCCAGCACGCGGCGCGTCTGCGCCGGGTCGAGGATGCCGTCATCCCACAGGCGCGCGGTTGAGTAGTAGGGGCTACCCTCGCGCTCGTACTTGTCGAGGATGGGCTGCTTGAAGGCGGCCAACTCCTCGTCCGTCATGAGCGGTTCGCCGCGCCGCGCAAGCTGGTCCTGCTTGATGGTCGCCAGCACATTCGCCGCCTGCTCGCCGCCCATCACGCTGATGCGGGCGTTGGGCCACATCCACAGGAAGCGCGGGTCGAAGGCACGCCCGGCCATGCCGTAGTTCCCCGCGCCGAAGCTGCCGCCGATCACGAGCGTCAGCTTGGGTACGCCCACGTTCGATACGGCGTTGACCATCTTTGCACCGTCTTTGGCGATGCCGCCCGCCTCATACTCGCGCCCGACCATGAAGCCGGTAATGTTCTGCAAAAACAGCAGCGGAATGCCGCGCTGGCCGCATAGCTCAATGAAGTGCGTGCCCTTCAGCGCGCTCTCGCTGAACAGCACGCCGTTGTTCGCCACAATGCCGACCGGGTAGCCCTCGATGCGGGCAAAGCCGGTGACGAGCGTCGTGCCGTAGTTGGCCTTGAACTCGCGGAACAGGCTGCCATCGACCAGCCGCGCGATGACCTCGCGCACGTCGTATACCTCGCGGAACGTCGTCGGGATGATACCGTAAAGCTCCGCCGGGTCGTAGAGCGGTTCCTCCGGCGGGGCGAGGTCAAGCGTCACGCGCTTGGTGGTGTTTAGCGTGGCGACGATGCCACGCACGATTTCGAGCGCGTGCTCATCGTCCTCGGCGTAGTGGTCGGCTACGCCGGAAATCCGGGTGTGCACGTCCGCGCCGCCAAGTTCTTCCGCGCTGACCTCCTCGCCCGTCGCTGCCTTCACAAGCGGCGGCCCGCCGAGAAAGATCGTGCCCGTCCCCTTGACGATCACCGTCTCGTCGCTCATGGCAGGCACATACGCACCGCCCGCCGTGCAAGAGCCCATCACGGCGGCGATCTGCGGGATGCCGCGCGCGCTCATGATGGCCTGGTTGTAAAAGATGCGCCCGAAGTGCTCGCGGTCGGGGAAGACCTCGTCCTGCATCGGCAGGTACGCGCCGCCCGAATCGACGAGGTAGATGCAGGGCAGGCGGTTCTCCAGCGCGATCTGCTGGGCACGCAGGTGCTTCTTGACTGTCATCGGGTAATAGCTGCCGCCTTTGACCGTCGCGTCGTTGGCGATGATCATGCACTCCCGGCCAGCCACCCGCCCGATGCCGGTGACGATGCCCGCGCCCGGCGCTTCGCCGCCGTACATGTCCCACGCGGCGAGCGGGGCGATCTCCAAAAAGGGCGAGCCGGGGTCAAGCAGGCGGTCGATGCGGTCACGCACGAACAGCTTGCCCTGTTCCTCGTGGCGCTGGCGGTACTTCTCACCACCGCCCGCGCGCACCTCGGCCAGCCGCTCGCGTAGCTCAGCGGCGAGCGCCCGGTTGTGCTCGGCGTTGCGCTTGAACTCATCGCTGCGAGGGTTGATGTTCGATTGGATCGGCTGCATGGTCCTCTGGCAAATCCTTGCTCAATGCGGGTGAAGGGTCATATTGAGTGTAGCGTGAAGCGGCGCAAAAGCGGGAGCTTAGATGGTTTGACCCCACCCCCCGCCCCCCTCCCGGCAATGCCGGAAGGGGACGTTATCGGGTCGGGCTGCCGAAAATTACGGTATTTTGTCCACGAATGACACGAAGAACACGAATTGCTTCTCAGGATGCAGGAGCCGCGACGTTTAGTCGCGGCGCTCCTCCTAATAGTCGCGACGGCTTCCCGCATATATCCACCCTCTGCGATTCACCTGCCTGAGCATCAGCAATCCCCTTCATCCTGTGGTATCATGGGTAGAGTCGCTCTTATGTTCTGAGCTTAGCGGGAAGGCAGCAGCTTATGGCCGACAAGAAGCGCAAACGACTGGTCCTCATCGACGGGCACGCGCTCGCATACCGCATGTTCTTCGCCATCCAGGCGTCGATGTCCACGCGGGAAGGCGAGCCGACGAATGCCACGTACGGCTTCACCCGCATGCTGCTCAACATCATCAACGGGAACGACCCGCCCGACTATATGGCCGTGAGCTTCGATGTCGGCGAGACCTTCCGCGATGCCATGTACGATGCCTACAAAGCCACCCGCGAGAAGATGCCCGACGCCCTGCACGTGCAGATCGAGCGCATCCACGACGTGCTGGACGCCTTCAACATCCCCATCCTTGAGGTGGACGGCTACGAGGCGGACGACGTACTCGGCACGCTGGCCCGCAAGGCGCAGCAGGCGGGCGTCGAGACGTTCATCGTCACCGGCGACAAGGACCTGCTCCAGCTTGTGGACGACGGGGTATTCGTACAGCTTCCCGGTGGGCGCACCGGCGAGGTCACCGTGTACGACCGCGAAAAGGTCCGCGAGAGGATGGGCATCGAGCCGGAGCAGATCGTCGATTACAAGGCGCTCGTCGGCGATACCTCGGATAACATCCCCGGCGTGCCCGGCATCGGCCAGAAGACCGCTGTCCAGCTTCTGAACACCTGGGGCACGCTGGAAAACATCTACGAGCACCTTGACGAGATCAAGAGCGCGCGGACGCGCAACGCACTCGTGGCATCGCGCGAGCAGGCCTTCCTCAGCCAGAAGCTGGCCCGCATCGTGACGGACGTGCCGCTTGAGTTCAACCTTGAGTCCTGCCGCACCCACAACTATGACCGCGACAAGGTCGTGCAGATCTTCCGCACGCTGGAGTTCCGCTCGTTCCTCAACGAACTGCGCGGCGGCAACGGCGGCAGTGACAGCGGCATGCAGCTTCCGCTGTTCGCCTCAGCGGAGGAGACTCAGGACGAACAGCCCGCGAGCATCGAAACCGAGACGCACATCATCCGTGACGAGGCGGCGCTCGACAGCCTCATCGCCAGGCTGGAGCAGGCGGAGGCCATCGCCTTCGACACGGAGACAACCGCCACCGACCAGATGTCGGCGACGCTCGTCGGCATCTCGCTCGCAATCGAGCCGGGCGTCGGCTACTACATCCCGGTCGGGCACCGGCTCAGCGAGGACGAAGGCCAGCAGCTTCCGCTGGACCTCGTGATCGAGCGGCTGCGCCCCGTCATGACGAACCCGAACATCCGGAAGATCGCGCACAACATCAAGTACGACGCCATCGTACTGCGGCGGCACGGGCTGGACGTCTACCCGCTGAGCGTCGACACGATGATCGGTGAGTGGCTGCTGCACCCGGACGCCGCACAGCGCAAGCTGGGGCTGAAGAACCTTGCCTTCTTCCGGCTGGGCGTCGAGATGACGTCCATCAGCGAGCTTATCGGCTCCGGGCGCAAGCAGATCACGATGGACTTTGTGCCGGTGGCAAAGGCCGCACCCTACGCGGCAGCCGACGCCGATATGACCCTGCGCCTTGCCGAACCGATCCTCAAGGAGCTTGAAGAGCAGGAGCAGCTAGAGCTATTTGAGAAGTTGGAAATGCCGCTCGTCCCGGTGCTCATTGACATGGAGCTGAAGGGGATGCTGCTCGACGTGGACTACCTGAGGCGCATGTCGAAGGAGCTTGGCGAGGTGCTGGAGCAGCGCTATCAGGAGATCTGCGCGGTGGCGGGCTACGAGTTCAACATGAACTCCCCGCAGCAACTCAGCGAGGCGCTGTTTGAGAAGCTCGGCCTGCCGACGCGGGGCCTGCGCAAGACCAAGAGCGGCTACTACTCGACGGCGGCGGACGTGCTCGACGAACTGCGCCAGTACGACACGACCGGCATCATCAACGCGATCCTCGAGTACCGCGAGCTTGAGAAGCTGCGCGGGACCTACGTTGACGCGCTGCCCCAGCTTGTCAACCCGGAGACCGGGCGCGTCCACACGTCCTTCAACCAGACAGGCACCGTCACCGGGCGGCTGAGTTCCAGCGAGCCGAACCTGCAGAACATCCCTGTGCGCTCGGAGATCGGGCGGCGGGTGCGGGAGGCGTTCATTGCGCCGCCGGGGCACGTGCTGCTCGGCGCGGACTACTCGCAGGTGGAACTGCGTGTGCTGGCTCACGTCTCCGGGGACGAGGCGCTGCGCGAGGCCTTCCAGGAAGGGCAGGACATCCACGCGACGACGGCGGCGACGGTCTACAACATCGACATTTCCGAGGTCACGCCCGCCCAGCGCAGCTTCGCCAAGTCGGTGAACTTCGGGCTGCTGTACGGCATGAGCGCCTTCCGCCTGGCGCGCGAGTCCGAACTGACGCTGCCGGAGGCGGAAGCCTTCGTGCAGACGTATTTCGAGCGCTTCCCCAGAGTAGCGCAGTATCTTGAGAACACGCGACGACAGGCGATCGAGAAGGGCTACGTCGAGACGCTGCTGAAGCGGCGGCGGTACTTCCCGGCGCTCCAGTCGAGCGACTCGAGCCAGGCGGCAGCGATGGCCCGGCGCGCCGCCGAGCGCGAGGCGGTCAACATGCCGATCCAGGGCACGGCGGCGGACATCATGAAGCTGGCGATGATCAAGCTACACCGGGCGCTCGCCGAGCAGGGGATGCGCAGCCAGATCGTGCTGCAGGTCCACGACGAGCTTCTGCTGGAAGTCCCCGAGGAGGAGGCTGAGGAGGCGCGCGAGCTGGTCTGCGAGGTGATGGAGAACGCCTACCCGCTCGACGTGCCGCTCAAGGTCGATGCACACATCGGGCAGAACTGGGGAGAACTAAAGGCATGAGCAGCGCCGGAAGCTACCCGATCCTCGAATTTGACCCCAACCCCGAGGCGGTCATCTCGCCCGTCGACGCGATGGGCGGGGCAGCAGACGGTATGCCTGAGCACTGCGTGATCTGCTTCTTCGGCGAGGTGATCGCAAAGGTTGTCGAGGAGCACCAGCCCCGCATCGTCAGGAACATTCGCTCCGAGATGATGCAGCACCCCATCTACGCGGTCGAGGCAAACGGGATGCGCTTTGCATTCTTCCACCCGGGCATCGGCGCGCCGCTCGCCGTGGCGTTGCTGGAAGAGGTCATCGCGCTGGGCTGCCGCAAGTTCATCGCCTGCGGCGGGGCAGGGGTGCTCAACCGCGAGATCGCGGTGGGGCATGTGCTCGTCCCGACGGCTGCGGTACGTGACGAGGGCACATCCTACCATTACCTGCCGCCGGGCCGCGAGGTTGAGGCCAGCCCGGCAGGCATCCAAGCGATCACCGCCACGCTCGACGCACACGGCGTCGATTATCTGCCCTGCAAGACGTGGACCACCGATGCCGTCTACCGCGAGACGCCGGGCAAGATCGCCCGCCGCCGCGCGGAGGGTTGCCTCACCGTGGAGATGGAGGCCGCGAGCTTCTTCGCCTGCGCGCAGTTCCGGGGTGTCACCTTCGCGCAGATCCTCTACGGCGGCGACGACGTGAGCGGCAGCGCCTGGGACGACCGGCAGTGGATCAGTCGCACGAGCATCCGCGAGCGGCTGTTCTGGCTCGCCGCCGAGGCGTGTACGCGCCTGTAGGCTTGCCACAACGTGCAGGCAAACAGCCCGGCACATGCCGGGCCGCTGCAGGTTAATTCGCGGCGTTTTTGTTTCCCGGTCTGCTGCGGAGCCTCCACCTCAGCCCGCCGGGTTCTCGTTCTCCTCTGTGCCCGGCTTCGGCCCGTTCGTCGTCTCGCTCAGAGGCTCCTCGTCAAGCTCGTCAAAAGGCATCACCTGCACCTGCTTCATATAGTCGTACACGTCCTGCAGGGTTGGGAACTCGTGCCCGATGTGGGAGGCGGTATACGCTGCCGCCGCAGCGGCTAGCTCCAGCGACTCGGGGTAGGGCTGGCGGTTCAGGCGACCGGCCACAAACCCGGCGACGAAGGCGTCCCACACGCCGCTGGTGGTGCCCTCCTCCTCGCCGATGCGCAGGTCCGCGTACCACTCCCCTGTTTCGCTGACCAGAATCGCCTCGCCCTCACTGCGGATGCCGGTCAGCACCATCGGCGCACCCATCGCCACAAGCTGGCGTGCGCTCTCGACGACGTGCTCTCGCGTGCGCACCGGGTAGTTGAAGAACGCCTCCGCCTGAAGCCGGCTGATGGCGACGAAATCGGGCCGGGCCTTGATCCCCTCGCGCAGCGCCTCGCCGCCCGTCGCCAGCACGACTTCCGCACCCGCCTCGTGGGCCATCTCCGTCATCCAGGCATAGGTGTTCGCCGGGACACCGGGCGGTAGCGGGCCGGCAAACACGACGATATCGCCGGGGCGTACCTTATCTCTGAGCACGTGCACCACCTGCACGAGGTCGTCGCGGCTCATACCCGTGCCTTCCTCAAGGATCTGCGTCTCGGTGTGGTTGCCGGTGTCCAGAATAATGGTGTTGGATGGCGTCCGCCCGCCCTTTACCTGGATGATGCTGTACTCGAAGCTCTCGGCGGAAAGCAGCGCCTGGTAGGAGCGCCCCGTCGCATCGTCGCCGAGCACGATAATGGCGTGCACGCTCTGGATGAGCCGGTGCAGCGCGCGTGCGATATCCACCGCCTCGCCGGCAGGGTCCAGCCGCGTTGATTCCTCGGCGCGGTTTTGATACCCTACAGCCAGATAATGCGTGATCAGCGTGCGATCAAGCGACGGGCTGAGCGCTACTGTAATGACATTCGTACCTCGTGTCTCTGACATGCCATTCACCCCTCTGTGCGTCGTACTGGTCAATCAGCAAACCCTAACAGGATAACCTTGTAAAGTCACAGGCCCATGCTCTGGCAAGACGCCACCGACATTCTCCGGTCGCTCGTGCAGACCCCCCAGTTCGGGCTGATTACCGACGTTGACGGGACGATCAGCCCGATTGTGCCCGACCCGGACGAAGCCCGCGTCACCGCCCAGAATCGCCGCCTGCTCGAAGAGCTTGGCAAGCTGCTGCCGCTCGTAGCGGTCATTTCCGGGCGCGCCGCCGCCGACGTTCAGGCGCGGGTCGGGCTGCCGCATGTGCTGTATGTTGGCAACCACGGCTTCGAGCGGTGGGTCACGGAGCGGGCGGAGGCGGAAGTCGTGCCCGAAGTCGCGATCTTCCGGCCCGCGCTCGAGGAGGCCATCCGCGCGCTGCGACCGCTGCTCATACCCGGCATGCGGCTCGAAGACAAAGCCTGGACACTCTCCCTCCACTACCGGCAAACCGCCGACCCGCCCACCGTGGCGATGGAATTCCGCCCGCTCGTCGAGCGCATCGCCGGGGAGTGCGGGCTGGTGCTCTACGAGGGGCGTATGGTCTTTGAACTGCGCCCCCCGGTCAAGGTCAACAAAGGCACAGCCGTGCGGGCGATGGTGCGAAACTACAAGCTCGACGCGGCGCTCTTTCTCGGCGACGACATGACCGATGTGGACGCCTTCGTGGCGCTGCGCGAACTGCGCGAGCAGAACCTCTGCCGCGCCTACGGCGTCGGCGTCCTGTCCGTCGCGACGCCTGAGCCGGTTCTCGACAACTCGGATTTTGTGGTTGACGGGGTAGTCGGAGTGGAGACGTTGTTCGGCTGGCTGCTCAATGCCCGCAAGGCGTCTTCCACCTGAGCGTAGAACCACTCGCGCACCCCGGCATTCCGCACCCGCTCGCGCAAAATATCCGCGCGCTGCCGCCGCTCCTCCAGCGGCATGGTGAGCGCCCGGTGCATGGCCTCCATCGTGCTGTAGACATCGAACGGTGAGACGACAAGCGCCTGCTCGCCCAGCTCGTAGAACGCGCCCGCGTACTCCGAGAGCAGCAGCACGCCGTTGCGCTGGTTGACGAGCACGCCCTCCTTCGCGACGAGGTTCATGCCATCGGCGATGGGGTTGACAAGCAGCACATCGTACAACTGCATCGCGGCGATGGCGCGGTGGTAGTTGTCGCCCACGACGATGCGCACCGGCTCCCACAGTTCGTCGCTGTACTTCGCGTTGATCATGCCCGCCTCGGCCATGATGTCGCGTAGATAGTTCTGGTACTCGTCCACCTCCATGCGCGACGGAACGAGCAGCGCAAGCATCTGCACGCGCCCCCGGTGCTCGGGGTAAGTCTCCAGCAGCAGGCGGTAGGCTTCCAGCCCGCGCAGGATGTTCTTGCTCGGCTCGATGCGGTCCACACGCAGGATCAGGCTGCGGTCGCCGATGATGCCGAGGATTTGATGGGTGAGCAGCCGGGTTTCCGGCTCGTCTACCATCTCCTCGATCTTCTCCACATCAACTGAGATGGGGTAGGCTGTCGCCTGCACGACCCGCTCGCCGATGTGGATGCGGTCACGCGTGCCGTGCGAGTGCGCGCCCGGCACGTAGAAGCGGCACGTCTGGACGAAGTTGAAGGCGTCCCGGCGCGTCTGGAAGCCAACGCGATCGGACTCCAGCAGGCTTGTGAGCAGGCTGAGGCGCATTGGCTCCGGCAGGAAGCGCCACGCATCCGGCCCCGGCCAGGGGATGTGAACAAACGGCTGGATCTGCGCCCGCGAGCCGAGCCGCTCCCGCAGGAAGCGCGGCACGAGGTACAGATGGTAATCCTGCGGCAGGATGATGACGGGCCGGTCTGTGTCCTTCACGCTGTCTACGATGGCGTCGGCGAACAGCCGGTTTATCGCCACGTAGCCCTCTGTCCAGGCGTCCCAGGTTTCCTTGGTGATGGTCGGAGAGCGCGGCGAGTCCCAGAGCTGGTGCTGGATGAACCACAGCAGCGGGTTGGCGATCTGCTGGTAGAACATCTCATACCGGTCCGGGTCAGGCGTGACAAGGCGCAGGTAGACGCCCTCGACCTCGACCACCTCGTCCCGGTGCTCCTCGGCCCACTGGCGGTCGCCGTCGTCCATCGCCGAGGCGACCCACAGCACTTCGTGCTGCTCCGCCAGCGCGCCCAGCGCTGTGACCAGCCCGCCTGAGCCCCGCTTGACCGAGATCGACCCGTCCGGCCTCTGCTCGAACTTGAACGGGCCCCGGTTCGAGGCAATGACGACTAGAGGAGATCTCTCACCCTGATCACGCATACCGTTAACTCCTGTTCCAATCACCCATACTTTTTATTGTACCAGCCCGGTCAGAGCGGTTCCCGCGCGCACGTTGCGAGGCCCGGCTGCCGCCGGTGATGGGGCAGCAGCCAGGCGTCCGGGTGGGTTCGGTTAAGGCTTCGGGGGATGCGGTTAATATCGCAAGACGGCGGCCAGTGGCGCGTCACCGGGCATCTCGCTCGCGTCGAGCGCGTAGACGGTGCCGCCGTTTGCCAGCGTGCAGACCGCCGCATAGTCCAGCAGTTCGCGGTCGCCCGGCATCATCGTGTCATGCAGTTCCAGCGCGCCGGTGCTCCCGTCGAACTGGCCCCACAACTGGCCGTCAAGCTGGACGAACAGCGTATCAACCCGGCCATAGAAGCTGGCCGGGATAATCGTCTCCAGTTGTGTGGAAGCGCCGTTCTTCGGCGCAAGCTGGTGGTAGGCGTCAAGCGCCTGCTGGCGCTCCTGCGTGAAGATAGGCTCGACGAGCGGCCAGGCCAGCGCGTGCAGGTCCGCCTGGCTCCACTCCTCCGGGTTGCCGCGAATACCGTCACTCACGAGGTGCGAGTAGGTATTCACCTCTTTGTACAGCGGGTGTAGGTACTCGACCCCGGCGAGCACGAGCGGCGCGCGCGAGTTGCCAAGGAAGTCGCACACGCCCCGGTTCACCACGCGGAAGTAGCGGCGGATCTGCTCCTTTTCCAGCTCGCCCTTGCCAACGCCATGGCTCCGCAGCAGGCCCGGCCCCGCGCCCCCGGCCCGCACCGCGGTGTGATGCAGGTGGCGCTCGGTGTCGTCAAGGTCGAGCGCGTCCTCCAGGCTCTGCGGGATGTTCTTCAGCTCCAGCTCATCCATCGTGTAGCGCGCCCCCTGCAGCAGCCGCACTTTGTTCTGGCTGAGCGCCAGCACGTAGAAGCGGCCATCGCCGCTGAGGATGGGCAGGAGCGGCTTGACGTACAGCCGGTCGGAGAGCACCACCGTCTCCTCGAAGCGGAGCGACAGCCGGTACTCGGTCATGTCGCCTTCGTCGGTCAGGAACAGCGCCAGCCCGTCGCTCTGGTGCCGCCAGAACTCGGCATCGTTGACGAGCGGCATGACCGGCCTGAGCAGCGCCTCGATCTCCGGCGGCGCCTTGCCATACTCCGACGCCAACCGGGCTTCCGCCTGGGCGAGCAGGTTCTTGAAGCGGGTCGGGTTCTGCTGCGTCTGCGGGACCACCCGCTCCGTCGGCATGTATAACGAGAGGCAGCAGGCGCCCCGCACCTGGACAAGCCTCTCGAAGTCTTCCTGGGTGAAGTTGTCCACGATGCCTCCTTATCAAAACTCCATCAGCGAACGTGAAGCGGCCTGGAGTGTGAGAAGGGGAGGCAGATTAGGGGTTGCGGGACTGGCGGCGCCGGGCGCGCCGGATGGCCTTTTTCTTCTCAATGCGGCGCTGCTCGCTGGGGCTAAGATACCAGCGCTTGCGGCGCGCATCGGTGAGGATACGGCTTTTGGCTACCTTCTTACGGAAACGCTTGAGAAGTTGTTCTTCCGTCTCGCCCTGTCGTCGCTCAACATGTACCATGTCTCTACCTCTCTTATGACTACTGTACCTGGCTTCAGTGTACCAGCTTGCCTGCCGGCGCAACCAGTCGGGCCAATCAGGCCTGCTGATCGCCGGCAAAGGAGTGCGTCTCCAGCGCGCCGAGCAGCACCGCCGTCAGCCGGTCCGCCGCCTGCTCCAGGTCGAGCGGGCCCTGCTCGGCGGCAAGCTCGGCGGCGAGCATGGCACTGGCCCGCGCCTTGAGCCGCGCATCACCGCTGGAGAGCTTCTTCATCTCGCCATACCAGAACAGGTCGCGCAGCGCCTCGGCGATCTTCACCGGGTCGCCGCTCTCGATCTTCTGCGCCATGTGGGTCTGCCGCAGCCGGTAGTTCTCGTTGAGGACCGTCGGCGCGGTCGCTAGCACGTCCAGAATGAGGTCCGCGTCGGCAACAGGCCGCAGCCCGGCCTCCTCTGCGTAATCCACCGGGACCATGAGCAGGCCGGAGCCGTCGCTCAGTTTGATGTAGTAGTAGTGCTGGGGTGTGCCGCTTACCGCCATCGACCGGATATCGACAATCCGGCCCACGCCATGAGTGGGATGGACAATCGCGCTGCCTTTTCCGAACATGCGCCGTCCTTTCGCTAGATATGCGGCTAACTAGGGAAAATGGAAAACCGGGGCCGCCCGCGAGCGACTCCGGTTTTCCAGTGTTGGGCCAGACCAATCAGGCGATTTCCGCCGAGCCTGTCAGCGACTGCTGACCCTGCTCGCGCTGCTCACGCTGCTTCTGCATCTGCTCGTGCATCCACCGCTCCTGCTCCTCAGCGGTCACTGCGTCGAGGCTCAGGGCGATGCGCTTCTGCTCCCGGTCGATGTCGATGATGCGCACGAGAAGCTCCTCGCCCTCGTGGATCAACTCGGTCGGGGTCCCCGCGCCGTACGAGGTCATCTCGCTGACGTGGATCAGCCCCTCCAGGTGGTGGGGCAGGGCGACGAACACGCCGAAGTCCGCGACGTTGGTCACCTCACCCGTCACCAGGTCGCCAACCGAGAACGTCTCGTCGATGTGGTCCCAGGGGTCGGGCATGAGCGCGGCGCGGTTCAGGCTGATGCGCTGGTTCTTCGTGTCCACCTCGTCGATGCGCACCTCTACCTCGTCGCCGATCTCCAGCACGTCGCTGGGGTGGTTCACGTAGCGGCGGTCGAGGTTCGAGATGTGGATCAGACCGTCAATCCCGCCGATGTCGACGAACGCGCCGAAGTCCACCAGGCCGACGACCGTGCCCTTAACGATGGAGCCGACTTCCAGGTTCTCAAGCATCTGCTGCTTGACTGTCTGCTGCGCCTCGCGCTCGCTCAGGATCAGGCGATTGCGCTCGCGGTTCACCTCAACGACCTTGACCTTGAGCTGCTGGCCCATCATGTCGTTCTTGGCGTCGCGAAGCTGGTCGCCGGTAGCCGAGCGCGGGATGTCGGCGACATGCGACTGCGGGATGAACCCGCGAATCCGCCCGAACGTCGCCAGCAGGCCGCCCTTGTTGTAGCCGACGACCTGTGCTTCCACGACCTCGCCGGTCTCCAGCAGGTGCTCGGCGCGCTCCCAGTCAGCCTGCTGCAGCGCCTTGTTGATCGAAACGATCAGGTTACCCTCGTTATCCATCGGGCGCAGGACATATACCAGTACTTTCTGCCCAACCTCGAGGCTCTCCACCATCTCGGCGGGCAGGCGGTCCAGGTCGGTGCGCGGGACGATGGCGTCGCGCTTTGTCCCGACGTCAACCAGGATCTCGTTCTCGTCTATGCTTAGAATCTCGCCCTCGAGGATCTGGCCCCGTTGCGGACTCTCATAGTCGTATTGATCCAACAGTTCAGCGAAGCTCAGTTCTTCCTCGCCGGTTGGGTCCTGCATTCCAAACGACTCTACCCTATTATCAGCCACTTTCGTGGGATACCTCCTTCATTGGTTTAAGCGGTAATTAAAACCGCTTTCTGTATCCAGGCCGTTCATTGCTGGGCACAGAAAGCGGTTTTAAGAGCTTGTCTCGGTGTGCTCACCACGCGATCACTTATCGCGGTGATGGGTGTGATGACTTGTGCTGGCTCTTTGCCAGTCGACTATCCCTCCGGCTTCATAGATACACTGGAACCGGGAACGTTCAACTGCTGCGCGCCCGCAGGCTGGACTTACTTATACAATTGTGACGAACTGAACCCGCGCTCGTCGAACCATCCGAGCCGCAGGCAGACAAAAGGCTCCATACAGGATTACCAATGTCGACTTGATTATAGAACACCGCCTGAAGCCCTGCAAAGAATCAGTGACATTTTTACAAGGTTTTTATGTTTTATAGCGTGCCGCCTGACTTCTCTGGATCGGCGCGCCTGCAGCCTCTATGATCGATCACATAGCCTGCTTCCTTTCTCAACCCCTCTACCGCCCGGTCGCGCCTATCTCACCCACCCATCCAGTTGGCAGTGCCCTTGCATACATCATACGAAGTGTGTACAGTCAGTGTACATACAGCGGACAAGCGGTTGTACAGGTAGTTTATGCAACAAGTTGTGATCATTGGCGCCGGGATGGGCGGGCTGGCAGCGGCGCTGCGGCTACAGGCCCACGGATTTGACGTCACCGTGCTGGAGAAGCAGCCCCGCCCCGGCGGGCGCAGCAGCGTCATCGAGGAGTGCGGCTTCCGCGTGGACACCGGGCCGACCATCCTCGTCATGAAGGACGCTTTCGAGGACACCTATCGCGCCATCGGGGAAAACCTCAACGAGCGGGTCGAGTTCGTCCGGCTCGACCCGAACTACCGCATCTACTACCACGACGATACACACCTCGACCTTTACAGCGACCCGGCAAAGCTGGCCGAAGAGGTCGAGCGCGTCGCGCCCGGCAGCGGGGCGCAACTCGCCCGCTTTATGGCGGACAGCGCGGCGAAGTACGCTCTGGGGATGGCCTTCGTCGAGCGCAACTACACGCAGATCACCGACCTTGCCAACCCGGTTGCGCTGCGGCGGCTCCTCCAGACTCGCGCCTACCAGAACCTCTACCGGCAGGTAGCCCGCGCCTTCGGCGGCAGCGACAAGCTCGCCAAAGCCTTCTCCTTCCACTCGATGTTTCTGGGGCTTTCGCCGTTCGAGGCGCTGGCTATGTACAGCCTGATCACCTACGCCGACCTCGCGCTGGGCATGTGGTACCCGCTCGGCGGCATCTACCGCATCGTCGAGGACATGCTGCATCTCGCGCAACAGATGGGCGTCACCGTCCGCACGAACGCCCCGGTCGAGCAGATCTGTATCGAGGCGGGCCGCGTGCGGGGGGTGCGGCTGGCTTCCGGCGAGGAGGTCCCGGCGGACATCGTCGTCTCGAATGCCGACCTGCCGTACACGTACCGCCACCTCGTCGCCCCGGAGCACCGCCGCTCCT
>Ga0116180_1000418_pt1 | contig 40341 bp, 29 predicted proteins | sample AD_UKC073_MetaG_FD_89804 | JGI IMG/M metagenome (GOLD analysis project Ga0116180, IMG submission 89804) | Active sludge microbial communities of municipal wastewater-treating anaerobic digesters from USA - AD_UKC073_MetaG | ecosystem: Engineered > Bioreactor > Anaerobic > Digestate | place: USA... | reverse complement strand
CGACCAATTTTGCGCTTGCCAATCTTCCCAAACCAAAACAGATAAAAGAATTTCTCGATCAATATGTCATCGGGCAGGATACGGCAAAACGTTTCTTGTCGGTGGCGGTATACAACCACTATAAACGCATCATGCAAAAAAATATCAAAGAAGATATAGAAATCGAGAAATCGAACATCATCCTGGTAGGTCCCACCGGAACGGGTAAAACATTGCTTGCGCAAACCATCGCAAAAATGCTGCAGGTGCCCTTTACCATTGTGGATGCTACCGTTTTTACCGAAGCGGGTTACGTGGGCGAAGATGTGGAAAGCATCCTTACCCGTCTGTTGCAAGTGGCCGATTACGACGTGGCAGCTGCCGAAAGAGGAATCGTTTTTATCGACGAGATCGACAAAATTGCCCGCAAAAACGATAACCCGTCCATAACCCGCGATGTAAGCGGCGAAGGGGTTCAACAAGGATTGTTGAAGCTGTTGGAAGGTTCCATAGTCAACGTCCCGCCTCAAGGAGGACGAAAGCATCCCGAACAACGCATGATCGCCGTGAACACCAAAAACATTCTGTTTATTTGCGGCGGCGCTTTCGATGGCATCGAAAAAAAGATCGCCCAACGACTCAACGCACATGTCGTGGGTTACACGGCCAGCAGCAACTCCATGCATATAGACCGAACCAATCTGTTGAAATACATCACGCCGATGGATCTCAAAGCTTATGGACTCATACCCGAGCTCATCGGGCGTCTGCCCATACTCACCTATCTCGATCCGCTGGACAGAGATGCCCTGGTGCGTATCCTGACGGAACCAAAGAACTCCATTATCAAACAATACGAAAAATTGTTTGAAATGGACGGGATTACGCTAACTTTCGAGAAAAACGTTTTCGAGTATGTTGTGGACAAAGCTATCGAATATAAAGTGGGAGCACGCGGTTTGCGATCGATTATGGAAGTAATCATGATGGATGCCATGTTTGTACTTCCTTCCGAAACCAACAAAAAGAAAATGCATATTACGCTCGATTATGCAAAAAAACATCTTGAAAAATCGGAATTCGGAAAATTGAAAGTTGCCTGATTCCGTCGAACAATGAATTCGATTACAAACCATTGAAAGAGAATAATGTATTTTACTTTGTCAAATAATCAGAAAAATCCGTGAATTTTTTCAGGGATTTTTTTTTAATGAAATAATTTTATGCGAAAAATCGATTTTTAACATTTTATTTTTCTCAATTCAAATATTATCTTCTATTTTAGTTATGCAATATGGATTATAGTTTAAATGATCAAATAAAAAATACTTTTTATATTTTTGCATTCCTATTTCAGAAAAAATGAATACATTACAAAGCTTCGGGACAAAGAGTACAAAATCCCTGAAAAAAGAGAATATTCTTTACAACGGACTTAAAAAATATTTCGGATTCGATACGTTCAAAGGCAATCAAGAAGCCATCATGGAAAGTATCCTATCCGGAAGGGATACCTTTGTGTTGATGCCCACAGGGGGTGGAAAATCGCTCTGTTATCAATTACCGGCTTTGTTGTCGGAAGGAACTGCTATCGTCATCTCACCTCTCATCGCACTAATGAAAAACCAAGTTGATCTTCTGCGCAATTATCACGAAGAAGACAACATTGCGCATTATCTTAACTCATCGCTCACAAAAACAGAAATCGAAGAGGTAAAAAACGACATCAAAAACGGTAAAACAAAATTGCTGTATGTGGCACCCGAATCACTTACAAAACAAGAAAATATCGATTTCCTGCGAAGCGTGAAAATATCGTTCTACGCTGTTGACGAAGCGCATTGCATTTCGGAATGGGGACACGATTTCCGACCCGAGTACCGACGAATTCGCCCCATCATCAACGAAATTGGCGTACGTCCCGTAATTGCCCTTACGGCAACGGCAACGCCCAAAGTACAGCACGATATTCAAAAAACACTGGGTATGATGAATGCCGCCATATTCAAGTCGTCTTTCAATCGACCCAATCTATATTACGAAATCCGTCCCAAAACCGATAAGATTGACAGCGAAATCATCAAATACATCCTGTCGCAAGAAAACAAATCGGGAATCGTATATTGCCTAAGTCGCAAAAAAGTGGACGATTTCGCCGAAATCTTACAGGCTAACGGAATTAAAGCTTTACCGTACCATGCCGGCCTAGATGCCGCCACGCGAAGTGCACATCAGGATGCATTCTTGATGGAAGAAGTGCAGGTGATCGTGGCAACCATCGCTTTCGGAATGGGAATAGACAAACCCGATATACGTTACGTCATTCACTACGATATCCCAAAAAGTTTGGAAGGATATTATCAGGAAACAGGACGGGCCGGACGCGACGGTGGTGAGGGCAACTGTATCGCTTTCTATTCTCGAAAAGATCTCCAAAAATTGAAACGTTTCATGCAAGGGAAACCCGTAGCCGAACAGGAAATCGGGGAACAACTCCTGCTGGAAACGGCAGCATATGCGGAAACATCCATATGCCGAAGAAAAATGCTACTGCATTATTTCGGCGAAGAATATAATAACCCCAATTGCGAAAATTGTGATAATTGTTTAAATCCTAAAATTAAAGTGGAAGCAAAAGAATTATTGATTACGGTTTTAGAAGCTGTAAAAGCACTAAAAGAAAAACAAAAAACCGAATACGTAATTAACTTTCTACTCGGTAGAGAAACTTCCGAGATAGAAACCTTTGGCCATAACGAGCTCGAGGAATTCGGATCGGGGGCCGATGAAGAAGAAAGCACATGGCAAAATGTTATTCGCCAAGCACTTCTTGATAATTATTTGAAAAAAGATATCGAAAACTACGGCATACTCAAAATAACGAAGAAAGGGAAAGACTTCCTGAAAAAACCCGTATCTTTCAAAATCACGAAAGTAGAGGAGGAAGAAGAAATGGAAGAAGAATTGGATCCCGATAGCGCCGATATAATGGCTTCGGGCGGGGGAAGTTCGGGCGCAGTGGATCCGGTCTTGTTTGCCATGATGAAGGACTTGAGAAAAAAAATGGCAAAAAAACTGAATGTGCCTCCCTATGTTATCTTTCAGCCGGCTACTCTCGAGGCAATGGCAACCACTTATCCCATTACACTCGAAGAACTTCAAAACATGCCGGGAGTAGGTCCGGGAAAAGCCAAACGATACGGAAAAGAGTTCATCGAACTTATCAAAAAACACGTAGAAGAAAACGAAATTGAACGACCCGAAGATTTGCGCGTCAAAACAGTTGCCAACAAGTCGAAACTCAAGGTATCCATTGTTCAGGCTATCGATAGAAAAGTGGCGTTGGACGACTTGGCAGAATCCAAAGGAATAGATTTTGACGAATTGCTCTCCGAAGTAGAAGCGATCATTTATGCCGGAACAAAAATCAATATCGATTACTTTTTGAACGAGATCATGGATCCGGATACTATTGAGGAGATATACGGTTATTTCAAACAAGCCGAAACCGATGATCTGGAAATGGCTGTTGAGAATTTGCCCGATTATACCGAACCCGAAATTCGATTGGTCCGCATCAAATTTTTTTCGGATATGGCAAACTGATTTCTAACAAGAAAAAATGAAATTATTAAAACAAATCGATAGTCCCGATGATTTAAAAAAACTCAACGTCGAACAACTTCAACAAATTTGTTCCGAACTACGGGAATATATCATCGATCAGTTATCACACAATCCCGGGCATTTTGCATCGAGTCTGGGAACGGTAGAACTGACCGTGGCTCTACATTATCTTTACAACACCCCTTACGACCGATTGGTTTGGGATGTGGGACATCAGGCATATAGCCACAAAATACTGACGGGAAGGCGCGATAAGTTTCCCACTAACCGCAAGTTGGGAGGAATCTCCGGTTTCCCAAGCCCCGAAGAAAGCGAGTACGATACTTTTGTGTCGGGACATGCGTCCACCTCTATTTCGGCAGCACTGGGAATGGCAGTGGCGGCTTATCTCAATCACGAAGAAGACCGCCACGTGGTTGCCATTATCGGAGACGGATCCATGACCGGCGGATTGGCCTACGAAGGGTTGAACAACGTCTGTTCACAACCCAATAATCTGCTTATCGTTCTCAACGACAATGATATGTCGATCGACCATAGTGTAGGCGGTTTGCGCGATTATCTCATTAAATTGACCACCTCGTCCAAATACAATAAAATAAGAAACAGGGTTTATCAGGCCTTTAAACAAAAAAACCTCATCGACGAGAACAAAAAAAACTTTATTCTCCGTTTCAACAATAGCATCAAATCGCTGCTTAGTCGCCAACAAAACCTCTTTGAAGGCTTCAATATCCGCTATTTTGGTCCTATCGACGGCCACAACCTGCCCGAGCTCATCCGAGTGCTCAACAACATAAAAGACATGAAAGGTCCCAAATTGTTGCACATCAAAACAGTCAAAGGAAAAGGATATGCTCCGGCAGAAAGATCGGCAACCGTTTGGCATGCGCCGGGACTCTTCGATAAAGAAACCGGCGAACGTATTGTCAAACGAAGAAAAGACCAACCGCAACTTTATCAGGATGTTTTCGGCCATACCCTCGTAGAATTGGCCGAAAAAAACGAAAAAATAGTCGGCGTAACACCGGCAATGCCCACAGGATGTTCCATGAATTATATGATGAAAAAGTTTCCGGAACGCACATTCGATGTCGGTATTGCCGAAGCACATGCCGTAACGTTTTCGGCAGGACTGGCCAAAGAAGGATTTATTCCGTTTTGCAACATCTACTCATCCTTTATGCAACGGGCTTACGACCAGGTCATCCATGATGTTGCCCTGCAAAAATCGAAAGTCGTCTTATGTCTCGACAGAGCCGGTATCGTGGGCGAAGATGGGCCTACCCACCACGGCGTATTCGACCTTGCCTACATGCGATCCATACCCAATCTTACCATTGCGGCTCCGTTAGACGAACACGATCTGCGAAACCTTATGTACACCGCCGTATATGGTAATGAGGGACCCTTCGTTATTCGATATCCGAAAGGACAAGGGGAACGGGTAGATTGGCAGAATCCGATGCAGATCATTCCCATCGGCAAAGGCAGGAAACTAAGCGATGGGGAAGAAATTGCCGTGCTGTCGATCGGGGCAATCGGGAACACTGTGGCAAAGGCCATCGAAAAAGCCGCCGAGAGAGGGATTGTAGCGGCACATTACGATTTGCTCTTCCTGAAACCCATTGACGAGGAAATGCTTACCGAAATAGCGGAAAATTATGCTTACCTCATTACCGTTGAAAACGGAGTGATTGCCGGTGGCATGGGAAGTGCAGTGCTCGAATTTCTGGCCACACATCATTACACCGATATTCATGTTAGACAACTAGGCATTAAAGACGAATTTGTAACACACGGAACGATAAACGAGCTACAGCATCTATGCGGAATTGACGAAGACGGCATACTCGAAGCCATTATCGAAGCAAACGAAACCGTCAAGCAGTACTCCAAAGTTACAATCAAACAAAAAACTTTTAACCCCCTGGATGCAAAACAAAATAAATCGCTCCCACACGTAGAAAGAGCGAAAAAAATTTATCCTAATACAAAATAATCGATGAAAATTATCATAGCAGGTGCCGGAGAGGTAGGAACTCATCTTGCACGTTTATTGGGGGAAGAAAATCACGACATTACCGTGATGGACGAAAGTAAAGAGCGAATTCAACCCCTCAAAGATAATGCAGAATTGACAGCTGTGGTGGGAAAATGCACCTCGTTAAACGATTTAAATGCAGCCGGAGTAAAAGATAGCGATCTGTTTATCGGGGTTACACCCGAAGAGTCGCGCAATATCCTGGCAGGCATGTTGGCATCTAACATGGGAGCAAAAAAGACCCTCGCACGAATCAATAATCACGAATACCTTTTACCCAAAAATGCCGCTTTTTTTGAAGAAAGAGGCATCCATTCCATGATATACCCCGAAATGATGGCTGCTCGCGAAATTCTACAGGCACTGAAAACGCCGTGGACACGTTTTTGGTGGGAGCTTTCAAACGGATCGGTCATTCTTGCGGGAGCCAAGATCAGAGAAAATGCACCCATCGTCAACAAATATCTACGCGAATTGATCCAAGAAAACAAAAAGTTTCATATCGTAGCCATTAAACGAAACAACCAAACCATCATTCCCAAAGGAAGCGATCAGATATTGCCCAACGATATTCTCTATTTCACCACACTGCGGAAATACCTTGATGAGATGCCCGCATTTTTGGGGAAAAGATCGTTTGAAGTCAAAAACGTCATGATTATGGGTGGAAGCCGCATTACCATGTGCACGATACAATATCTTCCATCACATATGAACATTAAGATCATCGAACAGGATCGGGAACGAGCCGAGATGCTTCTCGAAAACGTACCTTCAAACGTAAGCATATTTTTGGGAGACGGTCGCGACGTCGAATTGCTGCTAAATGAAGGGATTACGGAAACCGATGCTTTTCTGGCTCTTACAGGAAATTCCGAAGCCAATATTCTGGCCTGCCTAATGGCAAAACAGTATGGCGTGAGAAAAACGGTTGCCGAAGTGGAAAATCTCGATTATATCAACATGGCAGAACGATTCGATATCGGAACGATCATCAACAAAAAAGTGATTACCGCAAGCAAAATTTACGAACTTTTACTCAAAGCCGATGTGTCGAACATCAAATGCCTCACCTTTGCCGACGCAAATGTAGGCGAGATTATAGCCAAGCCCAACTCGAAAGTGACCAAAAAATTAATCAAAAACCTCAACCTTCCCCCGGATATTACTTTCGGGGCACTCATACGGAATGGCGAGCCCATTTTAGTAGATGGCAACACCCTTATCCAAGCGTACGACAAGGTAGTTGTTTTTTTTCTCAGCAAATCATTGAAAAATATCGAAAATCTATTTAACTGATAAATAAAAAAACCACGCAAAGTTGTTTTTGCGTGGTTTTTATATTGCGCCAAGCGCTAAATCACTGTTTTTTTTAATTCTTGAAAAATATCTTGCCATCGACCGCATCGATGATGATGGGTTTTGTTTTATCTATCGTGCCTGCAATAATATCTCTCGCCAACTCGTTGAGTATTCTACGTTGAATGACCCGTTTCACGGGACGCGCACCAAATTGCGGATCGTACCCTTCTTTTGCAAGATATTCCACTGCTTCATCGGTATACTCCAGTTGTACGCCATTGTTTTCGGCAAGCATTTTCTTTACATTTTCAAGCTGCAAATGAACAATTTGTTTGATTTCGTTTTGCGTTAACGGCAAAAACATAATGATTTCATCCACTCGATTCAGGAACTCGGGACGAATTCGGACTTTCAACAATTCCATCACGGCATTTTTCGTTTCTTCGATAATTTGTTCCCGATTGGAATCGTTGAGTTGTTCAAAATTAGCTCGAATCATATCCGATCCCATGTTGGATGTCATGATGATAATCGTGTTCTTAAAATTCACAACCCTTCCCTTATTATCGGTCAACCGTCCGTCATCGAGCACTTGAAGCAGTACATTGAACACATCGGGATGGGCCTTTTCGATCTCGTCGAAGAGTACTACCGAATAGGGTTTACGCCGAATAGCTTCGGTCAACTGTCCACCCTCTTCGTAACCCACATATCCCGGAGGTGCACCAATGAGCCGAGTGACGCTGAATTTCTCCTGGTATTCGCTCATATCGATACGCGTCATCATTCGCTCATCGTCAAACAGGCATTCGGCAAGCGCTTTTGCCAATTCGGTTTTACCCACACCGGTTGTTCCGAGGAAGATAAACGAACCGATTGGCCGTTTGGGATCGCTCAATCCGGCACGATTCCTACGGATGGCATCGGCAACGGCTTTAATTGCATGATCCTGCCCAACAACACGCTTATGGAGCTCTTCTTCGAGAGAAAGCAATTTTTCGCGTTCGCTCTGCAACATTTTCGATACCGGAATACCCGTCCATTTCGATACGATTTCGGCAATATCCTCGGCATCCACTTCTTCTTTAATCAGAGGCCGATCGCCTTGCACTTCTCGAAGTTTCTTTTGCAGCTCTTCAATCTCTCTTTCTTTTTCCTTGATCTTTCCGTAACGCAATTCGGCAACTTTACCGTAATCGCCCTCGCGCTCGGCTATTTCCGCTTCAATTCTTGCCTGTTCGATTTCGGCTTTGTTTTGCTGAATCTTATCGATGATTTCTTTTTCGGCCAGCCATCTGGCTTTATACTCCGCTTCTTGTTCTTTTAGCTCTTCGATCTGCTTGGTCAGCTGTTCTTCTTTCAGTTTGTCTTTTTCGCGCCTGATGGCTTCGCGTTCAATTTCCAATTGCTTGATTTTTCGTTGAATCTCATCGAGTTCTTCCGGTACGGAATCAATTTCCATACGCAATTTGGCGGCCGCTTCATCAATCAAGTCAATCGCCTTGTCGGGTAAAAAACGATCGGTAATATACCGTTGCGACAATTGCACGGCAGCAATAATAGCCTCATCTTTAATACGTACTTTATGATGATTTTCGTACCTTTCTTTCAAGCCTCGCAGAATGGAGATGGAATCGGCTTCACCGGGTTCTTCGACCATGACAACCTGGAAACGGCGCTCCAACGCCCTGTCTTTTTCAAAATACTTCCGATATTCGTCCAATGTGGTGGCACCAATCGTCCGCAATTCGCCACGAGCCAATGCCGGCTTCAATATATTGGCGGCATCCATAGCGCCCGAAGTCTTACCCGCACCTACCAGCGTATGAATTTCATCGATAAACAAAATGATTTCGCCATCGGATTTCACTACTTCGTTGATTACGGCTTTTAACCGTTCCTCGAATTCACCTTGATATTTAGCGCCGGCAATCAACGCTCCCATATCCAGCGAATAAATTTGCTTGCTTTTCAGATTTTCAGGAACATCGCCACGAACAATACGGCGCGCCAGTCCCTCCACGATGGCGGTCTTTCCGGTTCCGGGATCGCCAATCAAGATGGGGTTGTTTTTTGTTCTCCGACTCAATATCTGCAATATTCGGCGAATCTCTTCATCACGCCCAATGACGGGGTCCAACTTGCCTTGACGCGCCATTTCGGTAAGATTAACTGCATATTTGCTCAATGCCTGATACGTTTCTTCCGCTGTCTGGCTAGTCACTTTCTCTCCTTTTCTAAGTTCTTTTATCGCCAATTCAAGCTGATTTTCCGATACCCCTTGAGCTTTCAAGATCTGTGAGGCAGAACTGCTTACGCTTACTAAAGCCAGCAACAAATGTTCAAGCGAAACATACTGATCGCCCATGCGCGTCGCATAATCGGCCGCTTTTTGAAAAACCGCATTGCTTTCGCGACTCAGCATCGGCTCGCCTCCCGACACACGCGGATACGAGTCGATTTCTCTGTCAACCGCGGCTTCCAATGAACGCATGTTTACACCCAATTTTTGAAACAAAAAATTGGTCACATTCTCCCCTACCAGCATCACACCTTTCAGCACATGTGCCGGTTCAATCATTTGTTGACTGTTTGCTTGTACTAAATCGATAGCCTTTTGTACAGCCTCTTGTGCTTTAATGGTAAAATTGTTAAAATTCATAATTATATTTTTTATTTTATAATTCCCTTCACTTTTTAAGGAAATCAAATATCTTGCCAAAAAATATTTTATGACGTTTTGACAGATTCGTATTGATATTTGTATTTGTTTTCGGTTTGCATTGCCGAAAACAAAAACATTAATTTGCCGTCTTATCGGACATAATTCGGTTTCTGCAAACCATAGCCCTTTTTATTGTCTTCCATTTTCAATAAGAAAGCAAAAAGAACAGCCAGAAAACCAAACCCGGAAAAAATAAGCATTGGAAGGGTATAATCGTAAGTATTTACCGTTAATCCGTCGCGAACGGTTTGCCCGGTTACGCAATATTTGTCCAACACCCATCCGATCAGCAAAGGAACCCCCATCAATCCCCAGTTTTGCACCCAAAAAATCAACGCCATTGCCGTTCCCAACTGTCGCTCGGGAACAATCTTCGTTACCGAAGGCCACATGGCGGAAGGAACCAACGAAAAAGCAATACCGAGTAGAATCACCAGCAAAATGGCAATCACCCAATTATTCAAAAACGGAACGGCAAACAACAAATGAACAACAACCAACAGCATGGATCCCCAAATCATGATAGAAGCCCCTTTCCCAATCCGGTCATAAATATTGCCAAACAAAGGGGTGAGGAGTATGGTGCCGAAAGGCAATAACGAAGGAATAAGCCCGGCCACATCCAAAGCAACCCCAAACTTATTGACCATGAGGTCGGTCGCATATTTCAAAAAAGGAAAAACAGCCGAATAAAACAATACGCAAAGAATGGCAATGAACCACCACCCTTTATTGGTAACGATGTTGCGAATATCCGAGATTTTGAATTCTTCTTCTTCCACATTTTCGGGTTTGGCATCGGCAATCGATTGATCCAGCTTCTTATCCATGAAAATATAAACCACATATGCCAACAAACCGATACATAGCGCAATCAACCCCACCAACACCGAGCGCGACACGTTGGCCACTCCCGTAATTTTTGCTATGGGAACGGAAAAAGCCAGTGCGAAAGCCGTTCCCACACGAGCCAACGCCACCTGCAAACCCATCGCTAACGCCAATTCCTTGCCCTGAAACCATTTATAGATCACTTTGGTTACGGTGATACCGGCAACCTCGACCCCAACGGCAAAGGTGGCATATCCTATACTGGCAAAAAAAACTTGGGATTTTATCCCCAGTATAGTAGTCCCTTGAAGCGAGCCGCTCGATATTGCCCAATATTGAATCACCGTACCGATCACCATAATCAATACCGATCCGAAACCGGTTATCCGAACACCTACTTTATCGAGAATAATTCCCCCGAAAATCAACATCAAGAGAAAAACATTGAACCAACCGTAAGCACTCGTAAATGTTCCATAGTCGCTACTCGTCCAACCAATCTGCCCTTCAAGAAGTCCTTTTAACGGAGACATTACATCCGCAAAAAAATAACCGCACATCATTGTAAATGATACGAGAGCAAGAGCGGTCCATCGCGCTTGCTTTGAATCACGAAGCGTTTCTCTGATTTTTTCTGTCATTTGTTTCTTTTTTTAATACGTTAATTTTATTTTGTGCAAAGTATCTTGTTCTCTGATTTTGTTTGCTCCATGTTTGCAATAAACTACCGCCCGGCCAATTGCCATCCCCATTCTCCACCGAACTTTTTACTCCATGTTCGTACCGATACAAGGCAATGAAGAATTAGAGAGCCTTATTATACGTTGATTTGTTTACTCTATGGCCGTACTGAAACTGCAACTGAAACTACAAAGGTATAAATTATCGAACATTATGCTTTTAAAACCCCATATATTTTACGTTCTCCATTGACAGACAAAGTTGTTTGCAATATTATAGGCGAAATTTTAAGACGAAACATCAAAAATACATCGTAAGCCAAATAATACACATTCTTTTCTATTATGAAATTTATTGTAAATTTGCGAATAATTGTAAGGACAATGAGCAAAACGACTGTGTTCGAAAAACCGGTAAGGTTTTTCTTCTGTTTGATCACCATTTCTTTTTCTTTCTTTCTTATATCCTGCGAGAAAGAAGATGTAAAACTGCCAAACCAAAAAACGGTATTTATGTACCTGCCTTGGCCGGCCGATAAGACTTTAACGGAAGCTTTCGAAAAAAACATATCGGACATGGAAAAAGCAATCGGAAAAAGAGGGTTGGACTACGAGAAAATAGTCGTATTCATATCGACGAGCTCAACCAAAGCTACCCTGTATGAAATAACCTGTAAAAATGGCATATGCAAACACGATACACTCAAAAATTACACAAATCCGTCTTTTACTACTGCTGAAGATATTGCCTTCATTCTGAGCGAAATGAAAAGTGCTGCACCGGCACTCACCTACGCTATGATTATCGGTGGACACGGCATGGGTTGGATCCCTGTTTACCCGACTCCAACAATAAGAGCATCATCCACATCCGTATCATCCTTTAAAAATTACTGGGAATATGAAGGAGCATTTCACACCCGCTACTTTGGAGGAACAACACCCAAATACCAAACCGATATCACAACGCTGGCAGATGCTATCGCGAGAACAGGAATAAAAATGGAATATATTCTTTTCGACAATTGTTACATGTCCTCGATAGAGGTCGCCTATGAACTACGAAATGCGACCAATTATCTGATCGCTTCACCTACCGAAATAATGGCTTACGGCATGCCCTATGCTATTGTGGGAGAATACTTGTTTGGAAAAACGAATTACAAAGCGGTCTGCGACGGCTTTTCTGCGTTCTATTCTACCTATGATGAAGCTCCCTATGGAACATTGGCCGTGACCGATTGTTCCGAACTCGTTTCTACCGCATCCCTTATGCGGGAAATCAACAGCCGGTATACTTTTGATACTGCACAACTCAATTCTTTACAACGAATGGACGGCTATGAGCCACCCATTTTTTACGATTATGGCGATTATGTTGCACATTTGTGTACGGATGAGCAATTATTGCTGCAATTTGAAGAACAACTTAACCGTACGATCCCTTACAAAACATCCACAAAGCAATTTTACACAAAAAGTAAGGGAGCGATACCGATTGACACTTATTCAGGCGTTACTACTTCCGATCCGAGTACGAATCAAAAAGTAATCAACGATAAAACAAAAACAAGCTGGTACGCAGCAACACACTAAAATTATGATGGATTATAAAATAGAAATATGTGCCAATTCCGTTGCCAGTTGCCTGGAAGCACAAAAAGGCGGAGCTCATCGTGTTGAGCTCTGTGCATCCATTCCCGAAGGCGGAACAACCCCTTCATACGCAACCATTGCGCTGGCGCGTGAACTATTGAACATCAAACTTCACGTGATTATTCGTCCACGTGGTGGCGATTTTCTTTATTCCTCAACGGAACACCAAATTATGCTCAACGATATCGAAATAGCCAAAAAACTGAACGCCGATGGCGTGGTGATAGGTTGTCTTACTCCGCATGGCGACGTGGACATGCAACGAAACCGCGAACTGATGGAGGCGGCCGAAGGTATGAGCGTTACCTTTCACAGGGCTTTCGATATGTGCCGCAATCCTTTCGAAAGTTTGGAAAATATTATATCTTTGGGTTGCGACAGGATCCTCACTTCCGGTAGAAAACCAAAGGCCGAACAAGGCACCGCTCTGATAAAACAGTTGATTCAACAAGCAAGAGATCGTATTGTTATTATGCCCGGAAGCGGTATCAACGAACACAATATTGCAAAAATCGCTCGCGAAACAGGGGCAAAAGAATTTCATTTATCGGTACGCGAGCGAGTGGAAAGCAAAATGATCTATCGCAATCCAAACCTCTCTATGGGAAGCACAACAATCACCATAGACGAGTATGCACAAGAAATCACCAGCGCATTGCGCGTGGAAAAAGCCTTAAAAAATTTACAACAAACCGATTGAGACAATAATGTAATCCGATATCGGAATTAATTATAAAGCCAAAACAACTAAATGTGAAATGACATGAAAAAGATCAGGTATTTTATTATGTGTGTGGCAGCAACAGGACTTTTGTTTTCCTGCTCCGGAAAAAAAGAAATAAAAGAGGCCAATTACGAGGTAGTACCTCTACCTTCCGAAATCACTACGGAAAATGGGGCATCTTTTACTTTATCGAAAGCCACAAAAATCGTTTTCCCGAAAGAAAACGAAAAAATGCAACGCAATGCCCGGTTTCTGGCAGAATATTTGGAAACCGCTACCGGGATCAAGTTTGAAACAACCGACACTCCTCCCCAAAAAAATGCCATTATCCTGGCATTGGGAATGGAGAACGAAAATCCGGAAGCTTACCGCATTGAAGTCGCAGAAAACACCATTACCATAACCGGATCGAGCGAAGCAGGTGTTTTCTATGGCATTCAAACGTTACGAAAAGCAACACCCGTAGGTAAAAACATTTCGGTAACCTATCCGCAAGTTATTATCAATGACCAACCCAGATTCGGGTATCGTGGAATGATGCTCGATGTTGCCCGTCATTTCCAGCCGGTTGATTTTGTGAAAAAATTCATCGATATGCTGACTTTGCATAACATCAACCGATTTCATTGGCATCTCACCGACGACCAGGGTTGGAGAATCGAAATCAAGAAATTTCCCAAACTTACCGAAATCGGTGCCTTTAGAAAAGAAACCGTCATCGGGAAAAATACGGGAAAATATGACGGCACGCCACACGGCGGATTCTATACGCAAGACGAAATCAGAGATATCGTGAAATATGCCGAAGAACGGTATATCACCATCATCCCCGAAGTCGATCTTCCCGGCCATATGTTGGCTGCTTTAGCCGCCTATCCCGAACTCGGCTGTACGGGCGGACCGTACGAAGTGGCAAAGGAATGGGGTGTTTTCGAAGATGTACTCTGCCCGGGAAAAGATTCCACTTTTATCTTTCTGGAAGGCGTACTTACCGAAGTGATGGAACTATTCCCGTCGCCATACATTCATATCGGTGGCGACGAGTGCCCTAAAGTCCGCTGGGAGAAATGTCCGGATTGTCAGCGACGCATAAAGGAACTGGGGCTGAAAGGCGACAATAAACACACGGCCGAACATTACCTTCAGAGTTATGTTACGGCCCGCATCGAAAAATTCCTAAACGATCACGGTAGAAACATCATCGGTTGGGATGAAATTCTGGAAGGCGAACTTGCGCCCAATGCCACTGTGATGTCGTGGCGCGGTATGGAAGGAGGTATCCTTGCCGCTCAGATGAATCACGATGTTATTATGGTACCCACTTCGTATTGCTATTTCGATTATTACCAAACGCAAGATATCGAAAACGAACCACTGTCCATTGGCGGATACGTTCCCATTGAAAAAGTGTATAGTTTTGAACCTGTTCCGGAGGTATTGACATCCGAACAGAAAAAACATATTTTGGGTCCACAAGCCAATCTCTGGACCGAGTACATCAAAACGCCCGAACATGCAGAGTATATGGTTATGCCACGCATTGCCGCGCTTTGCGAAGTGCAATGGATGCAACCCGAAAAGAAAAATTACGAAGAATTTCTGAAAAGATTGCCCCGTCTGCTGGCATTGTACGACAAGCTGGGATACAACTATGCAACTCACGTTTTCGACATTCAAGCGAAATTAACGCCCAACTTCGATACCAATTCGCTGGAAGTAGAGCTCACCACCATCGACAATGCACCTATTTATTACACGCTCGATGGAAGCGAACCAACAACGGCCTCTACATTATACGAAGGCAAGTTTACCATAAAAGAAAATGCCGAAATTAAAGCCGTGGCTATTCGCGAAGGAGGAAGAGACAGCAAAGTATACACCGAAAAAGTAAGGGTAAGCAAGGCAACCTTTAAACCCATCACTTTGCTCACCAATCCTGCTCCCAATTATGCTTTTGATGGTGCGCCCATGTTGGTTGACGGGTTATTCGGGAAAAGTGCAAATTACAAAACCGGCCGATGGATTGGATTTCAAGCCGAAGATCTGATCGCTGTAATCGATATGCTCGAACCCACAACGATATCCAAAGCAGAAATCAGAAATGCCGTAGTAACCGGCGACTGGGTTTTCGATGCATCGGAAATAGCAATTGCATCATCGGACAACGATTCCGTTTTCAACGCGGTAACGAGCGAGAAATTCATTGATGCAAAAATGGAAAATTGGTCGGATGTAGTAACGCATACGTTGACTTTCGATCCGGTAACCGCGCGTTATTTCAAGGTTACGGTAAAGCCTTCCATTATTCCGGCATGGCATCCCGGCAAAGGAAAAAGAGCATTTATTTTTGTCGATGAAATTGTGTTGGATTGATTCCAATTGAAATAGAAATAAAAAACGCACCGGAAAATACCGGTGCGTTTTTTATTGTATTCCTTCCATAACCGTCAATTATCGAACAAGCGAATAAAGCAATTGTATCTCCTGAGCCCACAAGGTTTCGTCCGGTGTTTCAAGAATAAGCGGCATATCGTCGAAGCGCGGATCATTCATGATAAACCGAAAAATGTCCATACCCATGATACCCTCTCCGATATTGGCATGCCTATCGACCCGCGAATCCAGTTCTCTTTTGGAATCATTGATGTGCATTCCTCGCAGATAGTCGAACCCGACAATCTCGTCGAACCGTTGAAACGTAGCCTCATAATCTTCTTTTGTGCGAATTTCGTAACCTGCTGCCAACGTATGGGCTGTGTCGATACAAACCCCTACTCTCGTTTTATCCTCTACCTTGTCGATAATATAGGCTAAATGTTCGAACCGATAACCCACGTTGGTTCCTTGCCCTGCCGTGTTTTCAATCACGGCAGTAACACCTTTTGTGTTTTCCAATGCCATATTGACGGATTCGGCAATTCTGTCCATACAAGCTTCTTCCGATATAACATTGAGATGACTGCCGGGGTGAAAATTAAAGCGATTCAGTCCAAGCTGCTCACAACGTTTCATCTCATCGAAAAAAGCCGCCCGCGACTTTTTCAGACCCTCTTCCTCGGGATGCCCCAAATTAATCAGATAACTGTCGTGAGGAAGGATATGGTCGGGAGAATACCCAAATTCGTTGCAGCGCGCCTTAAAAAGCTCGATATTTTTTTCGGTATAGGGAGCGGCAAACCATTGCCGCTGATTTTTTGTAAAAAAAGCAAAGGCCTTCGCCCCAATTCGATGAGCATTCAAGGGAGCATTTTCTACTCCTCCTGCCGCACTAACGTGTGCACCTACATATTTCATATCTCTATGGATTTTTCGATTTTTGCGGTGATCGTGGAAAAGTTATGAGAAACATCAAACCTCCGCCGGGACGATTTTTTGCCACAATGCTGCCGTGATGCAACAATACGGCATTTTTCACGATCGATAACCCCAATCCCGACCCCCCTGTTTTGCGTGTTCGCCCCTCACCGATCCGGTAAAACCGTTCGAAAATACGCCCAAGATGGCGCTCATCCACACCTATGCCCGTATCGTAAAATTCAAAGTACAACGTATCGTCGGTTTTGGCATAGCAACGCACACCGATCTCGATATTCTCTCCGGCATAAGCCAATGAGTTTTCGGCCAAGTTGCGGAAAATGGAATAAATCAATGTTCGGTTGCCATTCACGGTTACGTCATCGTCAACATCGATAACGAAACGATCATTCTTCTCTTTAAACCGTTCTTCCAAATCCGATCGAAGTTCCTCCAACAGGTGTTTGATGTTTATCTCTTCCCACTCGAAACGGTCGGGAGCCTCTTCTATTTTTGTCAACAGGGTAATATCCTGAATCAGTTCCGACAAACGAATGGTCTGCGCATAAGCACGCTCCAAAAAATTTCTCCTTCGCTCCACATCGTTTTCGTCCAGCGTAAGAAGAGTTTCGATATATCCTCTGATGGCCGTAACGGGTGTACGCAGCTCATGCGCAATGTTATTGGTCATTTCCTGTTTCAACAAGCGGGTTTTTTCTTGTTTGGTCACATCGGCAATATAGATTTCAAAACTTTCGTCGTCGAAAACGATCACCCGCACATTAAACTGTTTGCCGCTTTTTTCGATGCGTTTGGTATATATATTTTCTTTGCGCGGTTTGATTTCCAAAAAACGGACAACATCACTAAAATGAGGATCCGAGAATACTTTTTCTGCATCCAACACCGTTTTGTCGGCAATCACATTGAGGTATTGCAAAAAATGCGGATTGGCATATATTTTTTCTCGGTCGCTCGAAAAAATCGCAATTCCCTCTCTGGAATACTGAAAATGCTGTACCAACTTTTCACGTTCCAGGGCCAATTGCTTGCGATTCTTCTGCAAGAGGTTGTAATTTTCGATAATATCGGCACTAATCTCCCCTATTTCATCGTCCACATAATTCACCGGTTCGCTAATCGGCTGTCCACTTTTTAGTTGCAACGAAAACTCCCTCAGCTCCTTAATCGATTTAGAAAACCGTTTGGCAAAATAGTTCATCATCAATACACAAACCACAAAAAAGAGGAGAATATAGCATACAAAATCATTTTTTGCACCAAGAACGGGTTTCACTTTTATATCGTAGGGCAAAGCAACGCGAACAAAATACCCTTCATCGTATTTTTTGGCGTAATACATATACTTTACGTTGTTGGTTGACGAAACACGCACATGGGTACCGCTCTGCTGCATGATAGCCTTTTGTATTTCCGGTCGTTGCAGGTGATTTCCCATTGTGTCGGCAAGCAGGGTATTGTCATACATCACGTTGCCCTGCCAATCGATAATGGTCAAACGAACGCCATCGTCAGGCAAGTACGAAAGCAACTCGGACACGGCCGTCAAGCTATCTTTTTCATATAACCGATTTTCGGAAATATAGCGATGAACCGTTTCGGCATAGACATCCATAATATTTTCCAGATTCGCCATTCTCTCGTGTTTGACACGATTTTGTTCGAAGACGATAATCCCTACCGTGAAAACGGCAATGATGACTGAAAAATAGATAAAAATTTTTTTGCGGTACGAAAGTGTGAGTTTCATTTTTCGATTTTTAAATCCGTATTCAAATAATAACCAAATCCCGAACGGTTCTGAATAAGCGAAGCATAATTGCCCAATTTTTTGCGCAAACGGGTAATGTGTACATCTACCGTTCTATCCAACACAAATTCATTATCGCTCCAGACTTTATTCAAAATATCGCTGCGCGTAAGAATAGTTGGCGCCGATTGTGCCAACAAAACCAGTATTTCAAACTCTTTTCTCGTAAGCGGCACCTCTTCGTCTTTTATGGTAACCCGATTGGATGACATATCGATAGCCAAATCTTCGTGCACCCATTTCGTGGAAGTCGTTTGGGTCATTGTTGTCCGCTTTAAGACAGCCTTTACCCTTGCCAGCACTTCTTTTACCGAAAAAGGTTTGGTAATGTAATCGTCGCCTCCCAACGAAAACCCTTTAAGCATATCGTTTTCGGCATTTTTTGCCGTTAAAAAAATTATAGGAACCGTATTTCCCTCCCTCCGAACTTTTTCTGCCATTTTAAAACCCGACATGCCCTCCATCATCACATCCAATATAATAAGACTATAGCTGTCGGATAATTTTCGCAGTGCTTCCTCACCCGAATGCGCTACCTCTACTTCAAACCCCTCGTTCTCAAGATTAAATTGCAGAATATTGCAAATATCTTTTTCGTCATCCACCACTAAAATTTTCTCCTGCATCTCCGCCATAATCCGATGAATTGAAACTTTCGCTGTTTTTAAGATTTCGCGGGAGGTTTTTTCTCCTCCATCTTATGATGCCGTATATCCTTGCCCTCAACCAGATAAATAGCGGCTTCGGCCATATTGACCGCCATATCGGCCACACGCTCTATGTTATACGAAATGGAGGTAATGTACATGATATTCAAAATGGCTTGATGGCTGAGCACTTTATCTTTAAACTCTTCGGCAAGGCGTTTTTCCATTTTCTTATCCCACTTATCCACCTTATCATCCATCTGAATGGTTTCGTACGCCAATTCGTGACTCAATCCGGTAAAGGAGAAAATAGCATTTTTCAACATATTGGTAGCGTATACCAGCATTTTATCCAAATAACCGCGGTATTCGCCAAATCCTTCAATGGTAAGATCGGTTCGTTGCAGAAACCCGGCCACATTCTTTATCTGATCTCCCACCCTTTCCATCGAGATGGTGATATCGTGATAAGCCATGATTTTTCTGAGATCGGTAGCACGCGGCGTAAAAAGAATAATCGCGTTTATCACTTTTTCCCTGATGGTAAGATCCAACGAATCGATTATCTTTTCGTTTCTTGCAATCCGGCTCAACACCTCTTTGTTGAATTTATTTTCAAGCAATTGTTGCGTAAGGGCAATCTGATTAAGAACAATCTCTGAAAGAATGCGAAAATCGCTCTGCAATTCTTCCAGGTATTTTTCTTTGATCAACGAACCGGGGAAACCCAAGTTATTATTTAAAGTATCCATTGATGTGTTTTGATTTTATATTGTTCACTCCCAGAGTGTAAAATTAATAGAATAATTCAGAAAACACGATACATACACCGTATTTTTACCCAAAGATTCCGGTGAGATATTCTTCGGTTTTCTTGTTTTGTGGCTTGGTAAACATCTGCCTGGTTGGAGCATATTCCACCAAATCGCCAAGATACATAAACATGGAATTGTCCGAGATGCGTGCAGCCTGCGACATATTATGGGTAACAATAAGGATAGTGAAATTCTTTTTAAGATCCAACAGCAATTCCTCTATTTTGTTGGTAGAAACCGGGTCGAGCGCCGAAGTCGGTTCGTCCATGAGCAACACTTCGGGTTCCAATGCCAATGCACGAGCGATACACAATCGCTGTTGCTGACCTCCGGAAAGAAACGACCCGCGTCGGTTTATCACATCTTTTACCTCATCCCACAAGGCTACCGCCATCAGACATTTCCGTACAATCTCGTCTTTCTCTTTTTTCTTCAGTTTGATACCGTTCAACTTGTAACCTGCCAACACATTATCGTAAATACTCATGGTAGGAAAAGGGTTGGGAGTCTGAAACACCATTCCTGCCATCCGACGCACCTCCATTGGATTCATATCCATGATGTTTTTCCCTTTCAGGTAAATATCGCCGGTTGTCTCTACGTTGGGATAAAGATCGTGCATACGATTGATTGCCCTAAGGAGGGTACTTTTTCCGCAACCCGACGGCCCCATGATAGCGGTAATGGTATTGGGATAAATATCGGCAGAAACATTGTTGACCGCCTTTTTACCCGGTGCATACGATACCGAAAGATTTCTCAACTTCAGTATGGGCTCGTTTGCCGAAATTTCTTCCTGATTATTCGATTTGTTTTCCGTTATATTTTCCATCTACGTGCAACAATTTTAGCTATCCAATTTAGCAAGAATATCACAATCAACAACAACAAAGACGCAGACCAAATGATATCTACCAGATTGGGATCGTTATAAAAATCCCAAATCAACAAAGGGATGGCACTGGTGGGTTCAAAAATATTCCAATTGACTACCGAAGCACCCAACGCCGTAAGCATAAGCGGTGCCGTTTCGCCCATAACACGCGACACTGCCAATAAAATACCCGTAAAAATTCCTCCGAATCCCGACGGTAAAATCACTCTAAAAATCACACTTGCATACGGTGCGCCCAAAGCCAATCCGGATTCTTTCAACGTTGGGGGAAGCATTTTCAAGGTCTCCTCCGTCGAGCGTATAACCATAGGCAACATCATGATGGTAAGAGCCACGCTTCCGGCCAATGCCGAATAACTTCTCAACGGTTTTACTACCCATATGTAGGCAATAATGCCGATTACAATGGAGGGCATTCCTTGGAGCAAATCGGTGAGATAACTCACCGTACGGGCAAACTTATTTTTAGGATGCTCCGAAAGGTAAATACCGACAAACAATCCCAACGGAACGGTCAACAAAACCGCCATTCCTACGATAAGGATGCTTCCCGTAATACCGTTGAGAATTCCTCCCGGAATGGGTTCGCCACTCATTTTCGCAATCAAGGCATCCATGGAAGAGGGCGCAACCTCTGTAAACAAACGCCAATTGAAATTTTTATATCCTTTCGATACCACATTCCAAATAATGAGAAACAGCGGGATCATGGAAAGGAAAGAAAAGAAACAAACCAGGCCAAAAACAATTTTATCTTTGGCAATGCGTTTCTTCACCTTTGACAACTTCGTCTTATCACTCATCGTACCGCTAATTTTTTCATAATGAATTTGGCTATCAGATTGATTACTGCCGTTATAACGAACAACAACAAACCAATGCCGATAAGAGCACTCAGTTTCAAACCATCGGCCTCGCCAAACTGATTGGCTATGACGCTCGCCATCGTGTTTCCCGTATCACGCAACGAAGTGGGCACATTGGTGGTGTTCCCGATAAGCATGGTCACGGCCATTGTTTCGCCTAACGCTCTCCCCAAAGCAAGAATATACGCAGCAAGAATGCCCGAACTTGCCATTGGCAGGCTTACATGCCAAATCGTTTCTGCCCGCGTGGCCCCCAAGCTGTACGCTCCTTCTTTCACCGTATCGGGAATCATCGACAAAAACTCGGCACTCAGCGACGAAGCATACGGAATAATCATGACAGCCAATACTATCGAAGCCAGAAAAATTCCAAACCCTTGTGCATTGACACCCAATTGGATGACGATCGGACGTAAGGTGTAAAACCCCCATAATCCGTAAACAATCGAAGGAATGCCGGCAAGCAAATCGACCACCGAACAAACGAAAGACGATATCTTGCGACCTTTGAAATACTCGCCGTTGAACAACGCCACGGGCAACGAAAAGGGGATGCAAAGCAAAAGCGCAAAAAAAGCCGTAAAAAGGGTTCCAACTATAAAAGACCATGCCCCATATTCTTCCGTATCGGGTCGGGGGTCCCATTCGGCATTAAAGATGAAACCAAAAACACCGTATTCTTGAAAAACATCCAACGACTGCTTTACCAACACATAAACCACTCCTGCCGTTAACACCAAAACAGTCAACGCAGCAACAAAAAGCAACGATTTGAAAATCTTATCTTTCATTCGCTAACAATTTTTCCATGGGGTGCCGGTTTTTCATGATCGCTCATGGTCTTTGTTTCCGACAAAACATTTCCAACGGCAATTCCCGGATCGGAAACGGTCGATATCTTTTCTCCTTCAAAATGAATCTGGTCGATGATGCGTTTAGTTTTTTGTATTGCCTGCAACGGCAGCGGTACATAATTCACCTGTTCGGCCAACTGTTGCCCGTCGGGACCAATAATGTAATTCAATAAATCGACCAACACTTCGGCCTCTTGTCTTGAATGCCCACTGTAACCTTGATCTCGGTAAACCAATAGCCACGTCATCATACTGATGGGATACGCATTGGGGTGCGGCATATCGGTAAGCGTGACTTTCATATCGTCGGGCAAGTCGGTCTCGGCCGCAGCAGAAATGGTTTTCAATGTAGCTTTCACATAATTGCCTGCTTTATTTTTAATAATGGCCGACGGCATCTGCAACGTTAACGCATATTCCGACCCAACGTAACCGATAGCGCCTTCCGTCAGTTGTACGATACTTGCCACTCCCGGATTTCCTTTTGCAGCAAGACCGGCCTTCCACTTCAATGCTTTTCCCGCTCCCATTTCTTTGTTCCATTCGGGGCTCACTTTGTTTAGATATTCCGAAAAAACGAACGTCGTCCCACTACCGTCCGAACGATATACGGGTGTTATTTCCAAATCGGGAAAACGAATATTCGGATTCTCGGCTGCCACCCGCGGATCGTTCCATCGGGTAATTTTTCCCATAAAAATATCGGCAATAAGTTCACCTGTCAGCCGCAAGCTATCCACCCCGCTAAGCGTATAAGACAATACCACCCCACCCATGCAAGTGGGAATATGCACCACTTCCGCGCCCATCGATGCAGTTTCTTTTTCGTTTAAAAACGCATCGCTTGCGGCAAAATTAACCGATTTATCGCGCAAACTGCGGATACCGCCTCCGCTACCGATAGCCCCGTAATTGATTGTCACACCCGGATGTTTGCGCATGTAGTCTCTAAAAACAATACTATAAAAAGGATAAGGAAAGGTGGCACCTGCACCCGAAAGAGTAACTCCCACCGACCTTTTGCTCTTATCCCTGCTTCCACTGCAAGAAAAGAACGCCAAACTTATCAGGAGAAACCACAGCGTTTTTTTCATCATCGATTTAAAAATCTTATCTCGACTACAAAAGTATAACACTTATGTTACAAAGTTGTTACAAAAATATGACATAATTATTAAGTTTAAAAACTTAAACCCCGAATCCGGGTCTATGGATGTTAAAAAATGTAATCCAAAAGCAATCTACTCCCTCATTGTAAGTTCAATTGGCAAGTGCGAATTTCCCGGAAAGTTTTTATCGAGGTTTTTTTAAACAAAAACTTCATTTTTCTGAAAAGTTTGTATACCTTTGCAACTTCAATATAAAATGTCTAACATATTAAATTTAAAGAAACTACTAAATGGCAACAAAACTGCGCTTACAAAGACACGGACGCACACATCGCGCGTTCTATCACATTGTCGTTGCTGATAGCAGGGCTCCACGGGATGGAAAGTTTATAGAAAGGATAGGTTCATATGATCCGAACACTCATCCTGCTACAATCACTTTAAATTTCGACAGAGCTTTGTATTGGCTGCAAACAGGTGCCCAACCCACAAATACCGTACGCAATATCTTATCGAGAGAAGGCGTATTGATGAAGAAACACCTTCTAGGTGGTGTAGCTAAAGGTGCTTTTTCGGAAGAGGAAGCTGAAAAAAGATTCCAGGAGTGGAAGGAGAACAAGCAAAAAACCCTCGAATCGTTGAAAAACAAAGATGAAGAAAAACAACGTGCCGAGGAAAAAGCACGCTTCGAAGCAGAGAAAAAGATAAACGAAGAAAAGGCCAAGGTTTTAGCCAAGAAAAGAGCCGAAGTGGAAGCGGCCAATGCTCCGGATGTTGAAGAATCTGCCACAAAAGAACCTGCTGTGAAAGAGAAAAAGGAAGAAGAAGTTCCCGCTACAGAAGGAAAGAAGGAAAAACCGGTTAAAGAAGAGAAAAAAGAAAAAGAAGAACCGGAAGTAAAAGCGCCGACCGCAGAGGAAAAGAAGGAAGCGCCGACCGCAGAAGAAAAGAAAGAAGCGACACCCGCTACAGAGGAAAAGAAAGAAGCGGCACCCGCTACAGAGGAAAAGAAGGAAGAAACGACTAAAGAAGAGAAGAAGGAAGAAAAAGCATCGGAAGAATAATTCTCTCATTCTCAATATTAAAAAAAGTATCCGCAAATGATTTACGGATACTTTTTTTATCTAATATCGCCCACATGTGGGCAACGTTTCCCTTCTATTTGGCTTTCGACAGCAAATAATAATCCAATATGGTCATGCCGGCCATCGCTTCCACAATGGGAACAGCACGAGGAACAACGCACGGATCGTGTCTTCCTCGAGCCTTTATTATGGTTTCGTTTCCATCGATATCTACCGTTTGCTGTTCCATCAAAATGGTCGAAACCGGTTTGAAAGCTACCCGAAAATAAATATCCTCGCCGTTGGATATGCCGCCTTGAATACCTCCGGAATGATTTGTTCGCGTTCGTATGGTGCCATTATCGTTAAAGAAAACATCGTTCACTTCGGACCCCCGGTGATTTACATCGAACCCATCGCCATACTCAAAACCTTTTGCGGCATTGATGCTCAGCATGGCTGCACCCAGTGCGGCGTGCAGTTTACCGAATACCGGTTCGCCCAACCCCACGGGCACTCCCTTGATCACGCAAGTAATCACCCCTCCTATCGTATCGCCTTTGGAACGCACATCTTCTATGAGATCGATCATTTGCCATGCTTTTTCGGGATCAGGGCAACGCACGGGAGTAGATTCTATCAGCGAAAAATCGTATTTCTTATAATCTTTATCCAGCGTAATTCCGCCCACTTGCGAGGTATAAGCCGTTATGCCGATATTCAGTCTCCTCAGGTATAATTTGGCAATCGCTCCGGCTACCACACGCGAAAAGGTTTCGCGAGCCGAAGCTCGCCCTCCCCCACGATAATCGCGAATACCGTACTTTTGCCAATATGTATAATCGGCATGCGATGGGCGAAACACATCTTTCAGATTTTCGTAATCCGAAGAACGAAAATTTTCGTTCTTCGACATAAATCCAATAGGAGCACCGGTTGTTTTCCCTTCGAAAATACCGGAAAGAAAAATCACCGTATCCGATTCCTTTCGTGGAGTCGTGATACGGGATTGACCGGGGCGACGCCTATCCAGTTCACTCTGAATGAAATCCATATCCATTCTGATTCCCGGAGGGCAACCATCGATCACTCCCCCTACGGCTTCGCCGTGGGATTCACCGAAAGACGTCAACCTAAATATATTCCCGAATGTATTCATGCTTCACTCATGGCATTTTTCTTTGCCATTGCATCCCGATCCACAATTCCCCGAATCGTGATCGCAATCGTCTGCTTCACAATTGCAACCCATAGAGAAAGCAGCAATTTCTTCGGGAGTTGCATCACGCACCCCAATCACGGTTCCTTCAAAATACATGGTTTCGCCTGCCAGCGGATGATTAAAATCCATTGTCACCGCATCGTCTCCAACGCTTACCACAAAACCCATCATACGGTTTCCTTCGGTATCCATCATCGGAACCATATTCCCTTCAAACAACACCTCTTCGTCTATTTCGCCGTCAACCTCGAAAATGGTCTTCGGCAAATTGACGATTCTATCTTCGTCGTATTGGCCATATGCTTCTTCGGGAGCGATCGAGAAGCTGAAACGATCACCTTCTTCCAATCCCTCGAGATAATTTTCAAATGCTTCCAGCATCGCATTCACGCCAAAAACAAATTCCAGCGGTTTTTTTATGGTTGCTTGTTCCACTAATTCACGCTCTTCGTCTTCCCCTACATGCAAATCGTAGGTCAATGTAACATACTTGTTTGTTGAAATTTTCATTGAAATGGTTGTTTTTGATATTTATAAATTGGAAGGGTATTTTCTTTTTATTCTATCCCGATTGAATTGAAATAAAAAATAAGCCCCGCCGGTTTATTTATTCATTGATAGCTTTTTTTAAATTGTTCATTGCTTTTTCGATCACTGCCCGCGGAGAACCCACGTTCATACGCATAAATCCTTCGCCTTCCTTTCCAAACATCGTACCGTCGTTCAACACCAAATGGGCTTTATCCGTAAAAAGACTCACCAACTCTTTTTGCGACAATCCCAACTTTCTGCAGTCGAGCCAAATCAGAAACGATGCCTCAGGTTTCATTACGTTGATCTGCGGAATATTTTTTTCGATGAAATCCGATACAAAATCGATATTTCCCTGAATATATTTCAGCAGTTCGTCCAGCCAATCTTCACCACCTTCATAAGCAGCTTGGGTAGCCGTATAAGCAAAAAGACACCCCTGATTCAGTTCCCTTTTTTCGAGATAGCCCACATAACGTTTGCGAATATCGGGATTCGGAATCACCGCAAACGAACTCACTATGCCGGCAATATTGAATGTTTTGCTCGGAGCCATGAAGGTGATGCTGTTTTGGGCAGCCTTTTCCGATACGCCTGCAAAAGGAGTATGTTTATAACCCGGCAACGCCAAATCGGCATGGATTTCGTCCGAAACCACCAAAATTCCTTTATCATCGCATATTTCGGCTACTTCGGCAAGCTCTTCCGGTGACCATATTCTCCCTCCGGGATTATGGGGATTGCATAGGATGAACACCTTGCAATCGTTTTCCTCAACTATCTTTTTCAACCCGGCCATATCCATTCCGTAACGCCCGTTTTCTGGAACGAGCGGATTGTCGATCACCTGCCGTTCCAGCCCTTCGGTTAACAACCGAAACGGATGGTATACAGGGGGTTGAATAATTACCTTATCGCCTTTTTTCGTAAATTCTTCGAGGGCAAAAGCAATTCCTTTCACTACGCCGGGCACAAAGGTAAGACATTCTTTTTTTACCGTCAAATGATGCTTTTTCTTCAACCAATCGATAATGGAACGGTAATATTGCGGCGACGCAAAAGTATAACCAAAAATGCCGTGTTCGACCCGCTTTTTCAACGCTTCAATAACGCAGGGAGGTGAAAGAAAGTCCATATCGGCAACCCATAGCGGGATAAAATCGTTTCTTCCCAAACGTTCCGAAACCGCATCAAATTTCACACAAGAGGTATTTCTCCTGTCGATCACTTCATCAAAATTGTATTTCATTCTTTTCCCAATCAATATTTATGTTTATAGATTTCGTCTTTATTTGCATAATCCCTCCGGTGAATCCAACCCGCAAATGCAACTTTTTACAAAGATGAGAAAAATCTTTGTAAAGGTGTGCCATAATTCACGCTATTTTCGGAAACTGCAAATTTACGGCAAACAATTCACGTCGTATAACAACGAAAAGATAGCTATAAAGTTGAAAGTGGTACTGCATGTCGGGGTTTGCCCGACTTTTTCGGCACGAAGCTCGGGAAAATCAATTGATGCAAAGCGTAAAAACGATAGCCAGCAAAAAGCTGAACAAAGAGGTTTGCTTTAAATAGGAATCCAAATCCTTCCCGCTTTTTTGATAAATTTCTGCCAATATCTTCATGGGAAACACAAACACAAGCACATATAAATATCTATACCACGGCGTTGAGGCATACAAAAGACTGTATGTGAAAAAACACGCACACATCAGACACGTGAGCAACGTATGGTAAATTTTGGCATTTTGCAGTCCCAACTTAGCCGCAAGAGTTACTTTGCCCGCTACACGATCATTGTCGATATCCAATCCTTTACAGAAGCCATTGTCGAAAAAAAGAATTAGGGTTCGTTATAATAGACGCTGTGCAGCCAACGGTTTTGCTTCAGCCGTTTTCCGCCAACATTTAGCGACTCGACAGCCAATCCGATCATAAACTGATGCGATAATATTTTGGTAACAATATGATTTACATCGGTATGGTAATAATTGCCGAGGTAACCCGTGCGAATGGTCAAATTGCCGACATGAAAATCAACCGTAAAGTAGTTGCGTACAGCCCGCTGATTGTGTAATGAACCGAAAATCACCGTGCCGTCATCGTCACCCAATGTGAATATTTCATAATAAGATTGACCAAATTTGGGAGAGAAAAACACTCCCATAATGGGGGTACTCAACTGCCACCGGAAAGTAAACATACGCCAATCGAACAGCGCCATCGTGGCAAGATTGAGGTTGGTGGAAGCTTTCATCGAGCCGGGATTGTTGGAATTGCGCTCGTTGTATATGCCTCCCAACTCGGCATTCCAACCGGCGCCGCCATACCATCTCAAACGATTGTTTTCCACCAAAGGATAAAAACCGTGTATTGCATAATAAAGATTTCCATAATACGACGATCCCGTTTTTGCAGGATTGTCGGCACTTGCCAACTGAATTTGAAACTGTTGCTGCAGCAGCAATTTCTCATTGAAAAGAGACGAGCCATTCAGTCGTTCATGCAGTAGAGAAAAGGTCAATCCGTCATATTTCATGGGAGAAAGATAGGTATCGGAAAAAAACGCTTTGCCAACACCAAACAACGTTGCTTGATTTACAGGACTTAATTTCAGCAAAACCGAATCGGGCATTCCCAACGCAACCGAATCAGATATTCCCGGCAAAACCGAATCGGACACTCCCTGTGAAAAAATACCGGCGGAAACAACCGTCAGCAGAAAAAAAGTAAGAGATAATTTCTTTACCATACGCTTTTTCTTTTGTTGATATGGGGTATACAAACCGTTTCTTTCCGCCCTATTTGTCGAACAATGGCATCTGCCCTGTATTTTCTTCCGTTACTTCCTCCTCTTCGATTTCTACACTGGTTGAACGTTGTTCTTCTTTAACAGGTTCGGGAAAACGTTTGGGTTCCAGCTCTTTTACTGTTTCAACTTCGTAGTTCGACAAGCGTTTCCCTTTGGCTTTATAACCTTTCACGGCAATAAACTCGTCGGCATCTACCTCTATTGGATCACGAAACGCATCGTTCCCACCAAAAACGACTTGCAAATACGGATACACCGTGTCGGTGAGCAAGTACAATTTCGATTGCGGATTATCGCCCATAAAATTCAACGGTTTATCTGAAGATTCAAACGTAAACCGTTTCAAATACGCATACCCTTGATCGGCATTGTAGAGAGCCGCCGTCCAAACTTTGTTTTTGTCGTACTTCTCTACTCTCAGATAATCGGCAGGGAAATGGTTGCTCAAATCGAAATTGCAGGTATAATAATCCCCGTTTTGTTTTACGACCAATATTTCGTCTTCACCCTGAAACTCGCCAAGATAGGTTCCTTCTGCATCGTAGTTGAGGCGCAGTACATCGGGATCGAACCACACCTTGCGTCCGCCCAGTGTCGACCCCCCTTTTTGTTTGAGCAAAATGCGGTGCACTTCGGCCTTCGTGAGAATATTTCCCCTTGCTTGCCGTCCTCTTATGGCAATATCGCTGAAATCTTTCTCGAACTGAAAAACGCGCATCCGAGGTTTGGGTTTCAGAACCACTTTGATGGTTTCGGCCTCGCCGTTGGGATTGGCACTAAAGTACATGATACGCGACCCCGGCGTTCCGCGCGTCAAGTCGTATTCCTTATCCCGCATAACACCCGGCACCGAAAAACGTTTGATATAACAGGGCGACGTTTTCCCGTCGCGATAAACCACATTATAGATGGTGCGCTTATCGTTTTTCTTAAACACGTTGACATAGAGAATTCCTTTTCCGACGAACATTTTCTCGCTCACCTTCACCACCTTGTATTTCCCGTCCTTAAAGAAAACGATTACGTCGTCGATGTCGGAACACTCGCAGACAAATTCATCTTTTTTCAACGTCGTTCCAATGAATCCTTCCTCGCGGTTTACATACAGTTTTTCGTTTGCAACGGCCACTTTTGCCGCATCAATGTCTTCGAAACTGCGGATAACGGTTTTGCGCGGAAAATTTTTGCCGTACTTCCCTTTAATCATCCGATACCATGCTATGGTATAATCGATCAGATGATTGAGATGATCGTCGATTTCGGCTATTTTTTCATTCAGTCCGGCAATCACCTCCTCGGCCTTGTCGGAATTGAAGCGAAGTATGCGCGCCATTTTTATTTCCATCAGGCGAAGAATATCTTCACGGGTAATTTCGCGGAGAAATTGCGCCTTGAAAGGTTCGAGTCGTTTATCGACATGAAGCACGGCTGCATCCATGTTTTCGGCATTCTCGAATTCCTTGTCCTTATAGATGCGCTCTTCGATAAAAATCTTTTCGAGCGAAGCAAAAAACAATGCTTCCAGTTTTTCGCTTTTTTCGATTTCCAACTCCTGGCGAAGCAGATTCTTGGTGCGATCGACAGAATCGCGCAACAGATGACTTACCGTGAGAAACTGCGGCTTATTGTCCTTGATGACGCAACAGTTGGGCGAAATGGTGATTTCGCAATCGGTGAATGCATAAAGGGCGTCGATGGTTTTGTCGGACGACACACCCGGTGCGAGCTGAACGTGGATCTCCACATTTTCGGCCGTGATATCATCTACCTTTTTTATCTTGATCTTACCCTTGTCGTTGGCCTTGATAATGGAGTCCACCACCGTGGATGTGGTTTTTCCGTAAGGAATATCTTTGATAACGAGCGTTTTGCTGTCGAGCTTCGAAATGGTAGCCCTCACTTTCACCGAACCGCCGCGCTCGCCGTCGTTGTAATGTTCCACATCGATACTGCCACCGGTTTGAAAATCGGGATACAGCTTAAACTCCCTTCCCTCGAGATACGCCACCGCCGCATCGCAGATTTCGTTGAAATTGTGTGGCAGAATTTTTGACGAAAGTCCCACCGCAATCCCTTCAACACCCTGTGCCAGCAACAGCGGAAACTTCACCGGCAGTGTGACCGGCTCTTTGTTGCGCCCGTCGTACGACGGTTTCCATTCGGTGGTTTTGGAATTGAAAAGCACCTCGAGAGCAAATTTCGAGAGACGTGCCTCAATATAACGCGGCGCAGCGGCACCATCGCCCGTAAGTATATTTCCCCAGTTGCCCTGACAATCGATGAGCAAATCTTTCTGCCCAAGCTGCACGAGAGCATCTCCGATGGAAGCATCGCCGTGGGGATGATATTGCATGGTAGACCCAATGATATTGGCCACTTTGTTGTATCGGCCGTCATCCATGCGTTCCATGGCGTGCAGGATGCGGCGCTGAACCGGTTTCAGTCCATCTTCGATATGCGGCACGGCACGTTCCAAAATTACATACGAAGCGTAATCCAGAAACCATGTCTGATACATTTTCGAAAGACTCATGGGTGCATCGGCATCCAATCGCTTCGGTATTTTATTGCTTTTATCCAAATCGTCGTCTAAAATTTCGTCGGAAGACATGCTCATTTATATTCCTCTATTATATTCCTCGTTAAGCTTTTCCGTGTATATAATTCTTCAGTTTAAAAACATTCAAAGGTAGTGATTTTCGGATGTATTCCAAAATATTCGGCATTCTCCGAGTCAATTTTTCTTTGCTTTCCCATGGATTATTTTCATTCTTTTTTCTCCCTTTTCCCAATTTTCCCGGTTTCACCGATTTCCTTCTTTTCCCGACGAAAAAAGCTCGATTTTACGAATTCACAGAAATAAACACTTTTATTGTTAATAGATACAAAAGTCCAAATTCCGTCTATCGAATTCCGTCACATGTTTTATGATTCCTTCTTAATTGCTGATTATATGAACGGTAGCCGATAAAAAACGTTCAAAAAACATAGAAAATCGTTTTCCGACGACAGCGAAAAGTTTTTTTATCCTCCGTCGGATTTTCCGATAGACGTAAAAACATTGTTTTCCCCATTTTCCGACAACATTCCTTAACAAAGGAGGCAAAATTACTTGCAGAATGCGCTTATTTTTGCACAAAAAACACCAAAGTGTGCTCGTCGGATTTTCCGATAGGGGATAAAAATTTTTAGTTCCCCCGTCGGATTTTCCGAAAGAGGAATTTAGTTGGTAATTGTTAACGTTCGTCTTCCGAAAAGAGATAAAATTATCTTGCGTTCCAATCCCATTTTCCGAAGGAACGGCATGTCCTATCACTCGCAGTCGGGAAGCTTGGAAGGGTATGAAATTAGCCGCCGGTTACCGGGGAATTTCATTTGTTGCTTCCTGAATAGCGACAGGCCCCAACAATCCTGATGGTTCCAACGGTATTTCTTCTATCGGCTTGCCCCTGAAATCGTGTTTTAAATTGATATTGGTAGAGGTGTATTGTTTTTTCATCGGGAATATTTGGTCGCCTGCTACACGATTGTACCATGAATTTACTACACTTATTTCCAAAACATTGTCTCCTTTTTGCAGTTGCCCGCTTATATCGATCCTGAAAGGAGGAGTCCAAACGATTCCCTTATCTATTCCGTTCAACTTCACGTGAGCAATACCCACATCTTTTACACTGCCGAGGGATAAAAAATAGTGTTTGTCCTTTTGCGGTTCGAAATCGATGTGGAACGTTTTGCGGTAAACTGCCGTACCCGAGTAATAGTTAACTCCCTCATCGGGATATTCGGTCCAATCCATTAATTTCGGAAAAACAACCTCAGCGGGTCCACCCCATTTCGGATCAAAGTGAACCGTCCATTCTCCCGTAATTTCGGTTTTTGTCTCAAAATCAGGATAATTTCGCTGAGAGGTACCCTGTTTGGTTGAATCTATGCTATTTTCGAATACCACGATGATAGAGCCGTAAGGTTCCAACGTAAGCGGAACGGTTGTCTGTTGGTCTTTTTGAACATAGGCGGTGGCTTCACGAATATTCCCGGTTAAGGGATCCCAAAGTTCAGGTTGTTTTCCTGAAACACGGAAACATGCATGGATTTGTTGCTTTTCGGTGGTCTGATTGGAGACAAAATAGATATCGGTTTCGCCTACAGTATAATGGATGTAATCAAAGTCGGTTTTACTGTCGTTTTTCAAAATGTCAAAATCAGTCGGTACTTCTTTTGAAAGCAAGTACTCCCTTGCCTTCATTTCCGACAATTTGTTTGCCGTAAATGTGTGCTGCCGATGATGCCTGCTTCAGGAAGAACCTGTCTTCGGGGTTGGGGCGATGAGGTGAAGGCGACCAAAATTCACTCATCACGATATCGCTGTATCCATAGTTTTTAATCCCATCCAACGGACCGGCATGCGGCCCTGCCGATTCAGGCTGAATGCCCAAATTGTATTTGTGCGCATGTTCCTGAAAACGGGCATAATGATTATGGGCTACAAGGTCTCCCAATGTTTTCCTGAAGTCGGCTAAAAATGCAAACGCGTATCCGGCGCCGAACCTCCCAATTCGTGGTAACCCAGTTTCAGATCGAGATGGCTTATAAACTCCTTCGTTTTTTGATTGTCATTAATCGGAAAGGCAAGTACCCCTATGTCTTTATAAAAATTCTTTCTGGTTTCAGGTAACGCAAGTTTTACAGCGTCAACCGTGTTTGCTGAAATTTTTGTTTCGGAATAGGTAAGTTGTTTTGCTGCGTATTGCGGTGTAACCGGGGGGCCTCCTAAATTCCAGCCGCTTTGAATATTAAAACCCATCTCCAATCCTAATCTTTTTGCTTCGTCCAGAGCGAAAACAAAAAGCTTGTTCCACTCGTCCGAACCAAACAGAGGACCGGCAGGGATATCGTTATTCCCCCGCTGATTATGGCCTCCGGCATCAAAAATCATGGCTCCCTGGAAGTTTTTGGACTTCATAGCTCCCAAATCCTTTCTGATGGCCGCCCGATTTACGTTACCGTTAAGCCACCACCACCAACAATTCGTTCCGTATGCTGTAGGAGGAAGTTGAAATTCGCTCTTCATTTGCCGATACGAAATTTTTTTATCCTCTTGGTGTCGGTCGGCGGTTTTATCGCAACTGTTCAGTAAAAGCAATATTCCGATAAAAACGAAAAACCACTTGTCTATTTTTTTGCTCATATTCGCTGATTTAACCTTTGTCGATACCTGAGTAGTCATGCCTTCATTTTAATTTGGTAAAAACGAAATATTGCACTCATCTTTTGGAAAAATGCTCTTGTGATTGGAAAGCGGAAACAGATAAGAATGACTTAAAATTTCGTACACGTGATCGTGACGACAATTAAAGCGACCAGCCTTCTCTATAAGTTGTATGAAGAAATTTATCTGCCTCCGGGAGATCGGGAAAAGAAAATTTTTCAGGATCAAACTTGAGTAGAGTTCCGCTTAGTGTTTCTCTCAGCTCTTTTCTTAAAGCAATATTTCCAAGAAGCACTGTTTCGGTAAGGGGACCTGCCCATTCAAAGTCAGAACCGGCAGCAGGACCTCCTTTACACGCATTGATCCACTCCTGTTCATGCCCGGGTGAAGATGGAATGAATGGATCGGGAGGTGTATAAGAATCCCGTAACGATGAGGGTAATATTTTATCGTTGAGGATTTTACCCTTGTCTCCGACATATAGTGTACCACCCACATCCATCTTCATACCCGGTTCCATTTCGGGTATGAGCATAGGTCTCATTCCGCCATCATACCAGGTAAGTGTTACCGGAGGCATTTCTCCTCGTGCGGGAAATTCGTATCTGACTATGGATGCCAAGGGATAGGTCTCCTCATTTACTAGTGTAGATACAGCCTGTATGCTTGTCGGGTATTTGAGTTTAAGTGCTCTGAAAATCGGATCCAGTGAATGGCATCCTATATCGCCGAGTGCACCTGTTCCAAAGTCCCACCAACCTCTCCATGTAAACGGATGGTATGCGGGATGATAAGGTCGTGCAGGAGCAGGTCCGAGAAAGAGATCCCAGTCGAGTTCAGCAGGAACAGGAGGTGTATCGATCGGCCTTTGGACTCCTTGGGGCCAGTAGGTGCCGAAAAGTCCGTTATTCGGTCTGTCCGTCCATACATGTACTTCCCTCACAGGGCCAATAACGCCATCCCATATCATCTCCCTGAGACGGCGGGGAGGATCGGATGCCTGACCCTGGTTACCCATCTGAGTCGCAACCTTATACTCCCTGGCAGCTTTTGCCAGGGCCCTTGCTTCATATACTGTATGCGTAAGAGGCTTCTGGGTGAAGACATGCTTTTGGCGTTTCATTGCTTCCATGCTAATTACAGCATGGGTATGGTCGGGGGTGGCAACAATTACCGCATCGATGTCTTTTTGTTTATCCAGCATTACTCGATAATCCTTGTATCGCTTTGCTTTCGGATACAATTTGAAAACCTGTGTGACCGGTTCTCGCCAGTCAACATCACAAAGAGCAACAATATTTTCGGTCTTTTCCACATTAGCCAGATTTACTCTTCCCATCCCTCCTATGCCTATTCCTGCTATATTTAGCTTATCGCTCGGCGGTATGTGGCCAAATCCTGAGATAACATGTCCCGGTAATATCGTAATACCGGCAAAAGCGGTGGCAGAAGTACGTATAAATTCTCTGCGTCCCAGCCTGTCTGACTTAACTTTTTTCATGGCCAAACTAGTTGATTATTGGGGTCAGAACTATATTTCTATAAGCAACCTTGCCATGATCACCCTGGAGATAGATGGGTCCCGGTGCGAAAACATCCGAGATTATTGCGCCACCGGTTGGCCCATATACAGGTTGATTATCAATTATTTTAACCCCATTGAGAATCACTGTGATATGTCTATCGCAAAGGGTTATATCCATGGTTTGCCATTCTCCCGCCGGTTTTTCGGCAGCGACGGTCGGTTTGATGCGACTGTATACAGCCCCCATATTATGAGGATCCGGTTCTTTTTTATAGGAATCTACCACTTGAATTTCGTACATTCCTCTCAGATAGACCCCACTGTTACTGCCTTCCGGAATATTTACCTCAAGTTTCAAATTGAAATCTTCAAAAGTCTTCTCGGTCCTCAGGTTACCATAGCTGATATGCGGTGCACCTTCCGTCTGTACCGGATCGTTGACCAGCGTTCCATCCACGACTTTCCAGCCATTGGTTTGTTCCGGATTGGTAAGTGTCCAACCGGAAAGGTCTTTCCCGTTGAATAATGTAATGGGTTCGCCATATTTGACATTATTCAGATCCGGTGCCGGAGGAACCGGAGGCAGTTTCTTGCCTTTGAATGTTGTAGTATCCACCCCGAGACCATCCCTTTTTGGTCGAAGCAATATCCCTTCAATATTGTCCGCATCGCTTTTGTTTATCTCCAGCCAATCCGTTATAACAGAGGTGACAAGTGGATTATTATTCTCATCTCTCTTCCTCACCACGTTGTTTGACCGTTGAATTACCAGAGTTCTGTCACCGGCGAGAAAGATGTTTGAAACCGGTAATACGCTACCACCACCCCAGAGGATATCACCGTTTATAAAATCGTCGTCCTGGCGAACTTCAATCCATCCAACCGAACCACCTTCAATATCGATGGTCCACTGCCCAAAATATTCAGAAATATTAGTTTTCTGAACAGATGCTACTTCATTAGTTTCAACTTTACACGAGGTAATTGTTGTCAGCATGAATGTTGCAGCTGATAATAGAATAATTTTTTTCATAGGACAAATTATTTAATAGTTATACGCCTTATATTCAATCAAATATAAATTTATGCCTTCATTTTAATTTGGTCTGGTCAGGACAAAATGCATTGTCCAGTTTCTCAAGGTCGTTTATGAAAGCTTGGACTTTTATTCGGTTGCAAATGTAAATGTATAATTTTACTTTTAAATTCACAAAGATTTTGTTTAAAAAACCTCAATAAAACTTTCCGGGAAATTCGCACTTCTAAGTTGAACTTAATCAATTCAAAATTTATCGAGAAATTTTTTTGAATTTGTCTGCAAATGTCTATATTTGTTACAGTATTCGGAATTCGGAGAATAAACTTGTTGCCTAATTTTTAAACTTATTAACCTGAAAATGAAAAATATTTTACCCTTCATTATCATTATCATTGTTGCATCGTTATTTGTAAATTGTAAAATTTCACAAAAAGAAGAAGTTGAACTCGTTCTCGACTCGAAATCTGAACTGGGCGAAGGTGCTATATGGAATTATAAAATCGACAAACTTTTATGGGTAGACATTACCGGTAAGATACTCAATTTTTATGATCCGAAATTGCATATCAACAAAGAGGTGTATACCGGTCAAATGATTGGTACTGTGGTTCCTGCGGAGTCGGGGAAAGTAATAGCCGCTCTTGAAAATGGATTTTATCAGTTGGATATTGAAACAGGTGAAAAGCTATTTATTGCCAATCCGGAAGAAAATATTGAAGGAAATCGGTTTAATGATGGGAAATGTGACCCCGCCGGCCGGTTATGGGCAGGTACTATGAGTATGAAAGGAAAAAAACATGCCGGTGCCCTTTACCGACTTGACCCCGATGGTTCAATTCATAAAATGATTGACAGTGTTACTACTTCCAACGGTATTGCCTGGTCACTCGATGCTACAAAACTGCCAGGTCAGGCACAAGCAAAGAAGATCTTGAAAAATTTCCACAAGCAGGAGGCCTTTTCAAAACTAAACCGGGTCCAAAAGGAATAAAAGCATTCTTTTTTAAAGGAGAGTTTTAACGTGTGAAGTGTTACTGCATTGGCTCATAATAATCAAGCACTTTCAAATATTTTAGCAACAAAAACCCATAACTATTTTTACTTCATACCAAAATGAAAAAAATATCGCGACGCAATTTTCTCCTAACAAGTTTTGCAAGTTTTGCAGGATTAACCTTTATGGGGAGAACCCCTTTTACATCAAAAAACATTACCGTCGACAAAGTAAAATTAGGAAATACCGGAATGAAAGTTTCCCGAATTGCATGGGGAACAGGTACGATAGGAGGAGGCAAGGCATCAAACCAAACGCGGTTGGGTATGAAGAAATTTGTAGAAATGGCCCACCACGCTTACGACAGAGGAATCACCTTCTTCGATATGGCAGATTCTTACGGATCTCACCCCTATGTAGGAAAAGCCATCAAATCCCTGCCTCGAGAAAATATTACCTTGCTCACGAAAATCTGGACATACGAAGATGGATCGGACAGAAATGCCCCCATACGTGAATCAATCGATCGCTACAGACAGGAGATAGGCACCGATTATATTGATATTGTGCTTATGCACTGTTTAACAAAAGGAGGCTGGAGCAATAACCGCAAGCATTATATGGACGGATTGTCAAAAGCCAAACAAGATGGCATTATCAAAGCTGTAGGCGTTTCTTGTCACAGTTGGGATGCTATGGTAGAAGCGGTCGATCATCCCTGGGTTGATGTGATTATGGCACGGATCAATCCTTTCCAAAGCCATATGGATGAAACTCCCGACAAAGTAAAAAAACTCCTGGGAAAAGCTAAAAAAAATGGAAAAGGAGTCATCGGTATAAAAATATTTGGCGAAGGAAACCACGTGAGCGATAGTGAACGGGAACAATCAATTAAATTTGCACTTACCGAGGCGAATGTGCATTGTATGGTGTTAGGCATGGAATCTATCGCTCATATTGACGATGCAGTGGAAAGAGTAATGAGACTGGTTTAAAATCAGAACCCATTCACGCGATTCACACCAGGATGATCTCTTTAAAATGATTTCGTTGCGCGGCTTTTTCCGCAAACAACTCGCGAATATGATCATCCATCGTCAAATAGATAATCTGCCAACCGTCGTCCGATAAATCGAAAAGTTGATCGACGAGTTTGGGCCTTCTATCGTAGTCGCTGTGCTGAAAAGCATCGTCAAAAATGAAAAAGGCGCTGTCGTTCAGTATTTTTTTTGCCAACGATACCCTCAGCGCAAAAAGCACTTGCTCTTTGGTCCCCGTACTCAGATCCCGCATATCGAAATCGCCCATATCGCTGCTGATCACAATCTGATCGCCATACGGTATCAACTTATCGTATCGGCCGGTAATATGCAATAAGGTGCGCGAAAAATCGGGCGAATTGATGGTCGCTTGCAGGCGTTCGTCTTCCTTGTCTTGAAATTCGTCGATAGTCTGATGAACCCATATGCCGGCCAATATCGAGGCTTCCTTTTGCTTTAATTGCTCCAACGTATCTTTTTGCTTTTCATACAATTTTTCGATGATGGTGTTCCAATCGTCGTTGATGGAAGCATCGACAAGTTGGGCAAGATTGCCTTTGAACGCCCTATTTTCTTCTTCCAACGCTTTCAGTCTATCCTCCAGCTCTTGAATTTCTCTTTCGATATCCGACAGCCTGATGGCATCGTATGCGATACCGGGATCGTTTTCGACATAAAGGGCAGGATTCACGCCCAGTCCGGTGAGTTCGCCGGATAGCGTGTCGATTTCCTTCGTAAGGCTCACATTTCGCCTGTTGAGCTCTTTTAGCTTGTTTTCCCAATCGTCCTCCTCTACCCTGTCGTGGATTAAATTGAAAAATTCCTCGGAAATTTGCCCGGACACCTCTTCCAACTCCTCTTCATTCCTTTTCAGCAGCGCCTCTATTCGTCGTTTTTCCTCTTCCAAGCTTTTAAGTTTCTGCAAATTCTCTTCCAGCTCCGATAGTTTTTGTGCACTATATTCTTCGCCGGGATCATCCGAACAATAATCCGAAGGATCTACATTGAGACCGGCCAATT